>Ga0065718_1004969_pt1 | contig 60804 bp, 56 predicted proteins | sample GBSCel77sediment_2_FD_59105 | JGI IMG/M metagenome (GOLD analysis project Ga0065718, IMG submission 59105) | Hot spring sediment microbial communities from Great Boiling Spring, Nevada - cellulolytic enrichment CS 77C v3 (version 3) | ecosystem: Environmental > Aquatic > Thermal springs > Hot...
ATTACCCTGTCTCTTTTCTTGTTTTTGCAGATGATATATCCGTGCTCAAGGTTTATATCATCAAGATTGAGGTTTATAAGCTCGCTTACCCTAATACCTGTTGCATATAAAAGTTCAAGCATTGCTTTATCTCTTATTCCCTTAATATCATCTTCCTTTGGACATGAAAGAAGTTTTTCCACCTCGTCTCTAGCAAGTATTTGAGGTGGATTCTTTTCAAGCTTGGGAGGTTCAATCTCAATTTTCCCAATATCGATAATTTTTTGAGTTTTCAAAAAATCGTAAAATACCTTGAGCGAAACAATTGTTCGTGCAATTGTACTGTTTGATTTCCCACTCTTTTGCATACTGATAATATATGCTATCAAGGTTGCCTGAGAAGTATTTTCAAGTTTTATCTTCATGTTGTCCAAAAATTCTATGTATTTTTTAGCATCCCGTAAATACGAGCTTATTGTATTTTGTGAAAACCTATTCTGTTTTTGAAGATGATCACAAAAAGCTTCTATAATACTCATCTATCTTCAAATCCCCTCTTATTGATAAGTTCCTGCATACAACTTATGGCAATCTCATATTAATCTACATGCAAGTTTTGCCACCATATTGTCAACCAACAATATCCCGCATACTAAAAGTAATATAACTAATCCCACCACAGCGGTTGATCTTTTATCTATTTTTACCATTCTGTCCCTAAAGAATAACATTATAAATGAATACAGAATAAGTATAATCAAAAATATAAAAACAATCAATTCTTTTAATAGTATATAAGACAAGAAGAATGCAAGCCCATGTATCTTATACACATAAAAAAATATAGAGGTGGTAAGTCCAAAAGCAAATCCTTTAAACATTACAATTCCTATGTTCAAAAACTGCATGTACCTGTGAAGGTTGGAAAGTCCCCATATGCACAGGCAGACCAATATTACCCCTGCTGAGGAAATCAAAACATTTTTCCAATAGGAATCTCTGTCCTGTTTAGCCATATTCATTGAAAGTGAAACAAAACTCGAAAGCTGGTTTTTCTGGTTTAAATCCATTCCTAAAAAAAACTTTATGCCGAAAAATATACTAAGTACGTACAAAAGGAAAATAGATACAATTAAAAGTTTTATCCTTGTCTTCATTGTTAGCTTCTCTTTTGCAAGAGTTTATAGTAAATTAATATGTCAATCTCATCTTAATTATTCCCTACCAGAGAAAATAGATACCCTTTTGATTTAAAAATGAGATAGTTTGTCTTTTTATAAAAGCGGTTTGGCAAGTTTTTGCTAATCTTGATTGAAAATCTTCCACCTGCGAATTTTAAATTAACGTTATCGTAGCTGAAAAGTATTTTGAGGATATACTCATCGTGTGGCAGCAGTTTTTGCTTGCTCAGCTCAACTATAAAGAGCATAATCAAAAAGAAAACCACTACCAAAATCAGCCCTCTTCTTATCCTTTCGATAAAATTTTTATATTCACAATACCTTTTGTATCTACTTCTTCTCAAACCAACATTCACCTTCCCATGATGGTATCATCCAATGCCTTTGCAATAATCTGACAACTCCTTAAAGCTTCTTCCAACGTATTGCCATTGCTACCAACTTCAATAATTATCGCATATGGTGATACATGTTGATTGTACCGCGCAGCAGAAATGTTTATAGGTCTTGTAATCTGAGGGCATATTTTGCTGAGATTTTTTTGAAGATGTACAGCAAACAAAAGGTTTTGTCGCCAAAATGGATGAAAAAGACCAAGTTTGTCTGTCCCCACAACAAGCATAACTTTTGCAACCTCATATCCAAACACAACTGTTGAAACCCTCATCTTCTTTGAACCACTTCCAATAGCATCCCTGTGCAAATCTATAAAGACTTTTATATCAGGATGTTCACTTTTATATTTCTCTATTACCTTCAATGACCTCGAATAAGAACCCTTGTATTCTGGATAATCATTTATTTCCTTGCTGTGATAAACCTTATAACCATACTGTTTTTCCAAGATCTTCTTCAGTTCTTCCCCTACTCTCACAACATTGTAGTTAAAATCAAGCGTTCTGTCTGTTGACCCAGGTGTGTATACAAGGTTTTGGGAAAAAGTATTATAGCTTTCTGTTGTGTGAGTATGGTAAATCAAAATTGATGGTTTTTTACCATTGAAGATTTTGAAGCTCGTTTTCAAAAGAGTATCAACATCAACCTTATAATCTGTTTGGTTCATGACCTCTATGTTGTAAAATCCACTTTTTTGAGTGCTGTTTTCTAAGTATTTCTGAAATTCAATGTACTCATTTTGACTTTCAATCTGACTATTTTTTTGTGTTTTTTGAACATCCTGGTTATAATCTATTACAATGGCATCATCTTCATACGTAGGCGAATCCTCAATCTCTTGAACGCTTGTAGCTGCAAATAAAGGATAAGAAAATCTTATTATGTCTTCAATCTTAAAAACTTCATTTGGAAAACCCTCAGATAAAATGGGCAAATTAAAAAAAATTATCTCTTTTGAATACCTGAAAAGCACTGCTCTTGCTGTTTGGTTGAAAAAGATTAACCTTTCAACTAAAAAGCCAGTGCCCAGTATAAAGAATATAGTAGCTATCAATACTACCTTTTTAAAATCAACAACCTTAACCATTTAAGTTATTCAAAACTCCTTTTAAAACCTTTTCTTTTTTCTTAAAACTTTCTTTTAAAATTTTTATTCTTCAAGTTCTCTATTTATTACAATTCCATCAATTTACATATCTATACTCATCATTCTCTTTTACCTCTGGGTGAATTGCCATATTTATTCCGTCTGCAATCACAGTTGAAATGTTCTCAACAATCCTGTCGATGTCTTTTGGTGTCACAAAGAGATTACCATAGTAAGGGAATATAACCTCTTTGATAAGATTAAACCTGTCCTCATCAGGAATACTCTCCAAAAGCGTATAAAGCGGCGATGATCTTTCTGTTTCGTTTTTCAGCCTTTCAATCAGAAGGTCTATGGCATCATTTGCAATAATTGCTGCATCAACAACCATAGGAACACCAATTGCCACCACCGGCACACCAACTGAATCTTTTGTAATACCTTTTCGTTCATTTCCAATACCTGAACCGGGAACAATACCTGTATCTGCAATCTGGATAGCAGTTGATATCCTCTCAAGCCTTCTTGAAGCAAGTGCATCAATTGCAATTATTAAATCAGGATGTATCTTTTGAACAATACCGCTTATTATCTCGCTGGTCTCAATTCCAGTTATACCCAGAACACCTGGCGATATTGCGCAAACAGAGCGTATTCGCCTGTCTTGGACTTTTTCTGGTACAAACTCAAACAGATGACGTGTTATCAACACCTTTGACACAACTTTCGGCCCTAAAGAGTCGGGCGTAACATTCCAGTTGCCAAGTCCAACAACAAGCACAGTAGATTTTTGTGACACATTTATTAAGCTTTCAAGCTCGTTTGCCAGTATCTTTGAAACCTTTTCCTGAACATCAAAATCTTCATCGCGCAGCCCATCAGCTTCGATTGTGATATAATTGCCCATAGGCTTTTGCAAAATAGCTTCACCTTTTATAGAGTTAATCTTGACCTTAGTGATTTTAATTTTATCGTTAAACTCTTTTCTCTCTTCGACCTCAACACCTTCTATCTCCCTTCCAAACCCTTTTTGGACAAGTTCCCTCGTCTCAAGGGCAAGATCTGTTTGAATTTTAAACATTCTCCTTTCCCACCTTTCTTTTTAAACTTCTCCCTATAAACTATTGTTTTCACTTTTGAGGTCATTTAACCAGAAATGCATGTTAAAAGGGAACTGCAAGATTATACTCTTGCAGCCCCCTCCATTTATAAAAGGGGGTTATTGCCTTTCTTTCAAGGCTCTTTCTGCCATCTCGATCGCTTTTCTGACAATGTTACCACAGTCGCGCGATTTTACTTCTCCCCAACCGTACTTTGATACTGTGTCGTACACTCCAAGTTCTTTTGCTATTTCCATTTTGAGTTCCTCTGACATGATCTTTTGCCTTGCCAGGCTAATCGCCCCCTTTGCGGTTTTATCACCGCATATCTTAGTTTGTTCAAAAACAATTCAATTTATTCTTCATTTACTTACATTGACAAAATTCCATTAGGGTCTTTAATTATCTCCAAGATATTTTCTTCTTTTCCAGTAATTGCATTTATATAATCAGCAAAATATTTGCCATCGTATTTGCCTAAAAATTCATACGTGAAGACTTCTTTTCCAGAATCAAGTGGAATTATAGCAAGTGATGCGCTTTGCACATCAAAATTTTTGCTAATAAAGTTTCTTGCCTGTTTTTCAGATATTGCAGGTTTAGGGATCTTCCTTGAAGTGTGGGACATATAATATGCTGTTGCATCAAACCCTACTATTTGTCCCGTGTCAAGAGCAACTCTAACTTTCACCATATCGGGGTATATCTTAACACCATTTTGCTGATAGATATAATTTATCAGGGCAGTGTTGTCCTGTTTTAGATAAAAGGTGTCAATCATGTTAGCAAAACCTTTTTCAATTAAAAACTTTTTAGCATTTTCCTTTGCTTTCGCAACACCTATTTTTGGGGAGGAGGAAGCCCTGTTGTCAATCATCCAAATTACTTTGCCACCTTTTTTAGAAATAGCTATTGTAATTGACCTGTCGCGAATTCTTTTGTCAGGGATTATCTCAAAAGTATAAACCTTTATTCTATCTCCAGAAAGTCCTAAATAGTTTATTATATCAGCTCTTTTAAGACTTAAAAAGCTAAGTGCAATCTTCTTGGCTTGTTCTTTGTTTATAAGCTTTTCTGGAAGCCCTTTTGGAGTTTGGCGGCTGATGTGGTCAGAAAAAGGTCCGTCATATATCAAAGTTGGGTAGTCTTTAAACCCTGCCTCAACTGCCAGCATCCTGCTGCTTGTAACATTCTGAGCTATCCTTCTGAACCTTGACGTTCCAACTACTCTGACCTCGCCCCATTTCAGCCTTCCCTGACTTATCTCAATTGCAAGCTCATTCAAGTTGTTACTGAGTTTATCCGCATACGCTCGAAGTTTTTTGAGCTGTTGTTTTTGAGGCAATGCCTCTTTTTTGCCGCTCATAAGCTGTTTTGAAAGTGAAAAACTAAGATCTCCAACTTGGGTAAGATACTTTGCTGTCTTTTCTAAGGCAACATTATTCTCAATAGGAAGCTGAGAAAGATTCTCCTGGGCTGCAAAAGCGTTTCGCCACACCTCGGTATACAAAACTGCTCTTTGCCTGTCATCGCCTGACACTTCAGCTTTTGAAAGAAGCGCCTGAATGTTTTGAACATAACCTACCATGTCGAAAAATGCTCTGTGCCACATATTGGTAAGATAGTTATGATAATTTGCTTTCCCTTTATACTGGTTTACTCCCCAAAGCGCTACAATAACCAAAATACCAAGTGTGATTGCCATTACGCTCCAGAGTCTAACACTTTTCAGTCTTTCCCTAAATTCTTTATATCCACCTAAAATGCTCAAGTTAATCTCACCTCTTTAGCTTATTGATTTTATTTTGCAAACCTGTGCTTGCCAATGACAAGCATAACTTTTCTACTCCAAATCCATTTGTTTGTTGTCTTTGCAGGGTTGTAGTAATATATACAACCATTTGTCGGGTCCCATCCATTTAACGCGTCCCTTGCAGCTTTTAGCGCTATTGGTTCAAGCTTTGCATTAATTTGACCGTCGGATACACAAGTAAAGGCACCCGGCTGATAGATAACGCCGCTGATTGTCTTTGGAAATCCGGGGTGTTTTGTCCTGTTTATAATCACAGCACCAATTGCAACCTGACCTATATAGGGTTCTCCCCTCGCTTCGCCGTTTATTACTCTGGCTAAAAGATATAAATCTTTATTCTGGTAGCTTGTTGACCCCTGAGTTTCAACAGATTCTTTTAAAACCTCTTTGTCAGTGCTGTCTAATGCTTTTTCAAGCTTTCTCTCAATATTCTCATAGTTTGCTCTTTTTATATCGTAAATAAGCTTTGCAGAAAGAATACTTAGGATAAAGCTCATAAAAAGAAGCAGGATAAAAAGTGAATATCTTTTTAAGAGTTTACCCATACTGCAAACCCCCAAATATGAAGTTTTCTAAAATTATTTTTTGTAACCTCATTTTTATTATTCAAAATTAGCGGTAAAATAAACTTAAAGACTTGCAAGGGTGGAGGAAAAACAAATGAAGGTTTTGATATTAAGTCTTGATGCAGGCGGAGGACATTTTGCTGCTTCAAATGCACTTAAAACTGCTATTTTACAAAAATACCCTGAGTCACAAGTAGAAATTATAGATACTCTGAAAATCATAAGTCCAATACTTGACAAACTTGCCGTGGGAACATATTTAAAAGCAATCAAATCAGTGCCATTTATTTACGGTCTTGTATATGATTCTACTGACAAAGAACCTCCAACTAAATGGAGCAGAGCTTTGTATGAAAAGTTTTATTTTGCATTTTATAAACTCTACAATATTATTTCAGATTTCAAACCAGATATAATAATTGGGACTCATCCATCACCTGTTGACATGGTTGCCCAGCTCAAAAAAAGAGGTAACATAAGCGTACCAGTAATAAGTATCGTCACTGATTTTACCATTCATCCATACTGGATAAATTATCTTGTCGATTATATTATTGTTCACCATCAAAATCTGGTATATGAAGCAGTTAAAAAAGGTGCACAAAAAGACAAAGTAGCGCCACTTGGAATCCCTATAAATCCTTCGTTTGCTCAAACATATGACAAAAAAGAAATTATTAAAAATTTGAACCTTGAAGATAGACCAACCATTCTTGTTATGGGTGGAAGCTTGGGGCTTGGAAACATAGAAGAGATTGTTGAAAAGGTTTGTAAAATATGTGATAAGGCTTACCAGATAATTGTGGTTGCTGGAAAAAATAAGGCTCTCAAAAAAGCTTTGGAAGAAAAAAATTTTGGAAGAAAGATAATAGTATTCGGGTTTATTGATTTCATAGACAAGCTTATGGCGATAAGTGATATTCTCATAACAAAACCCGGAGGACTTACATGCGCAGAAGCACTATCTCGCAAACTTCCCATGATATTAATCTCTCCTATTCCCGGACAAGAAGAAAGAAATACTTTTTATCTTATAAACAATGGAGCTGCTGCGTACGTAAAAAATACCGAGAACTTTGACATAGTATTTAGTCAGATAATAAACAACCCTCAACGTTTAGAGCATATGAAGCTTGCCTGCTCGTTTTTGGGAAAACCAAACTCGTCACTTGACATTGCGGAATTTATAAGGGGAATGGCAGGATAACTGCTCATTCCCCTTACCCTTGTTCAATTTGTTTGAGGTAAAAATTTCAGAGGATTTTGATTCTCACCATTGTAAAGTATTTCAAAGTGAAGATGTGGCGGGTCCATATATTCTATGTTAGAGCTTGTACCAACTTCTCCTATTTTCTCTCCTTGTCTTACAATGTCTCCTATCTGAATATCCTTCAACTCTTTGAGATTATAGTACTTTGAGATATACCCATCTCCATGGTCAATCACAATATATTTGCCATAAAGAGGATCTTCTCCTAAATCAATAACTGTACCGTCAAAACAAGCTTTTACATCACTACCTTCTTTGGCTTCTATGTCAATTCCAGGGTGTTCTGTCCACTCATCAAGAGTTTTTGAATATACAAGCGACTGGTCAGAAAACTCCCTAATTACTTTCCCGATGGTAGGGAAGATAGGTCTGAAATCAACAGGGTTTATAACCTCAACATCATCATGGCCGGTATCAGTTCCAATCTGGATGTCTGAATCCATTTTTTTGTTATTTTGCTTTTTAGAGAAGGCAGTAAAACCTTTGCTCTTGTTATTACTATTATTTGAACTATTTCCTGACTGGGTATGACTGAAAGTAGAATTTGAGTTACTACTATTTTTAGTATCTTTACTTTTCTCTTTTGAACTTATAGATTTAGAACCCTCTTTTTTCAAATCATCCTGTTTTGTTACCTCTGTAGGACTTTCCTGCAGCTTAGGTATCTCGGACAATTTAACCTGGCTGTTTAAAGACTGCTGGTTTTCTTGATTTTGTTCTACCTCGTATTTTGTAAAATCTGTTGTGGCAATGGTATAAACCGAAAATCCGATTACCATCAAACATACAGCCACAATAATATAAAAACCTTTGGTGTCAAAAAAATCTAAAAGCTTATCTTTCCAGTTTTTCTTGTTCACTTTCGCACCTCCTTCTATAAAAGTATTTTTGCCATACATTGCTTTGGTTATACATAAATAGAAATTGATATCCATAAATTTTCTTTGAATATCTTCTTGGAGTTTGATATCATAACTTTACAAAACAAGATTCCAAAGAAGGTGCAGAAAGATGGAAAAAGAAAGGGAAAAAGAAAGTAAAAAGGAAAAGATTAGAAAAAGATTTTTGCAGAAAATCTCTACATATTCAAAAAAAATCTTGCTTGTAATAAGCCTTATTTCCATTGTGATAGCATTGATAGGAATAAAGTTTTATATTTTGTCATTGCACTATGTATCAGATAAAATAGACCTGAAAGTCTTAGCCCACGGATTTTTACAAAATTCAGTTTACATATTCATTGAAGGACTTGGTGCAGCAATCCTGGTGGACTTTCTTGCAAAAACAAAAAAATAAAGGGGCTCTTTGCTTGAGCAGCCCCTTCTTTACTTATCACATAAATTTTAAATTCAAAGTTTTTTATATACGAAGTTAATGTGCTTCGATGGAATTGTAAAATTTGTATAACCTCCAACCCATTTAATCTCTACACGTATGTCTTTTACAAATAAACTCTTGAGTTTCTTACTATCAGTTGTAATCTTAGGAATAAATGTGGCTAACCCAACATCTATCCCTTTATTCTTGACGCCATCTAACACATAATTTGGGATTGTATTAAAATCATATCCAAATTCAAGGTTTTTCCTCCAAGGAGGGAAATATTTTTTTAAACTTTTGTCCAATGTACCTTTGACTATTATTCCTTTATACGAGCAAGGAGTTTTGGTTGGAACAATTTTGACACTTATTATGAATCTTAAATAATCTTTGCTTTCTTTAACTTCTTGAATGATAACTTCTGCTTCTGCTTTAAAAATTGATGGATTATACTTTCTGTAGCCTAATAATTTAGATTTTTCAATGGATTTATCTTTTTCTATATTTCTTTCTACAATAATTAATATTCCCACTCCTATCAATATAACTACAGCTACACACAGCGCAAGTATTGAAATAAACCTTCTTTTTGACAATCCTATCACCTACAAAAACTTTTATAAAATAGCATTATCAATGAGTCCACGCAAGAACTAAAGCTGGTTTTGACCATAAATAACGAAGATAAGCTTCTTGATACATTATACTGTCTTGCCAATGGTAACTACTGTAAACTTCTGAAGCAATAGGCCCATATCCATTTGCTGGAATAAAATCATATGACTTTGTGCGCGTAAATCCGTTTTTATCTGTAAATGAAACTAAAGCATGTCTATAGGTTTCCTTGCGTTCAACATCTACCTTCGTAACCCACTCTTTTCTGCTACTGTAATAAACCTGGGCAATTTTACTGTAGTAAGAATAAGAATGATACAATGCTGCTTTTCCATATCCTGTTACTGCAATATCCTGCGGCATAAGATTAAACGCAATAGATGCAACTTCGTATATCAAACTCGCTACTTTGACATAATAATTTGCTTCACCTATGCTCAATAACTCTTCAGCAATTGTTGAAAAAATACCGTCTTTCTCTCCATCTTTATAGAGAATACCACTTGACCATCGAGGAGTATATGTAATGCTTATTGAGCCTTCACCAGGGTCTGTATAATTTGGCGTTACTGTTGAGTCGTTCTTCACAATCCTACTGTTTAGAATTGAATTAAAATAAGGATTTTTCTCATAAACTGCTTTTGTAACTGTATCATTTTCCCGTATTTTTGACTCATCAAATGTTGTATATTTTAAAATTTCATCTTTATTTATAGTCGGACTACCTAAAATTGTTTGTTCCTTAAAAATCCCAACGATGTATAATATTAATATAAGAACTCCTATAAACCTATACGTTCTTTTCATATCACTAAAAACCCCTTTTTAGCTATTCTAGTTTAATTTTAAGCAAACAGCTGCTAACACTCTTTCTTGCTAACTTAAAGTTAAATTTACTTTTCATCAACATTGATTAAATAAAGCCTATAATATAATCAAATCACCCCTTTATTACCATGTAATGTTACTTTAATAATAAAAAAAAAGAACTAGAAGTCAATGTATAAATTAACTAAAAATAATTTGATTTTTGGATATTAATTTGTCTTATTAAACAAAAACCTTTTTATTTTGCTGGCTATACTTTTAATAAATACAAAGTAACTCTCGGTGTCAATTTCATAGTTTGGCTTCACATTTTTTGTTATAACAATTATTCCTAGATTTTTTATGCCATTTTCATAGTCCTGATAATATAGCTCTTTCATCTTTCCTCTTTTGTCCACAGCTTTTACCCACAGGTAAATCTGAACGTCAGAAAATATTCTTTCTATATCCTCCTCTTTTTGAACTTGAATACCATTTATAGAAAGAATAACATCACCCGGTTTTATTCCCATCTTGGCTGCTACACTGTTTTCTTCGACATATAACACCTTTATTTTATTTTCCTCTGCTTCAAATATTGAATCTCCTTCTTTTTGTTTCTTTTGCTGATAGAGTATAATGCTTTCATGAGCAATAGGTGCAAACAGAGCTGCCACCCACTTAAAAGTATAGACCTTGTACGAAAGTGCACTTAAAATAAACAAAATAATACTAAATATACTTAAAATACCAGCGCTTTTTTTGCTTATCACAGCTGGTTCATCTTCCACCGCCAAATCCCCGTATCCAAGTGCAGCAACAATAGGAGTCATAAGAAGCATAGCATTTGGCAAAAGATTCTGTGGCTTAAAAAGAGGCCACCATGAGGGTTCAAACAGCTCAATTTCGACAACCTGCGCGGTAGTCTGATAATTGTACGCAATTATTACCATCGGTATCGCCCAGAACCTTTGCATAAGGTAAGCACCTGATGTTGAAAAAATACCTTCTTTTTTCCTTCTTTCAATTACAACAGGTATTGCGCCACGAAAACCGTCCAAGAAAATTAAAAGACTTTCAACAAAATGAAGTATTGCCACAATTACCAGTATCCCTGAAATATCAACAGCTGGTCTTTTGAAAATGAGAGATATCACCGAAATAATTCCCGCCGCATACGAAAAACAAAGATATCTTGGATTTATTAGTGCAAGAATCAAAGCAATATACCAAAGATACATAAAACTATCCACATCCACTACTATGCCAAAAAATAAAGTAATTAAACTTACTATATATCCTCCTACAAGTCCTGCAATGGAAGACTCCACAACTTTGTAAAGAAGGCTGGCCCGGTTGTATCCAAGCACAGCCTGTTCAAATTCCTGTTCTCTTCTGTACAAAAAAGAAATTAAAATTACTATTACCCAGAAATTCCAGCTAAAAAGAAGACGAAATATGCTCAGACCCGTCAATCCAAATATCTGCCAGAAAAACTTTGACATTATATGCACCTCAAATTTCAAAACTTACTTTTTGAAATCTCATCTTTTATAATCTCTATAGCTTTTCTAAGCTGCAAGTCTTTATCCATTGGAACATTCATCTTGGTCTGATATTCTTCAGGCTGAACTATTTTAATGTCTGGCTCTATACCTTTTTTGTGAATATATGCTCCGCTTGGTAAAAGATACTGGCTGACTGTTATTTTTATTGCGGAACCATCTCCAAGACCAATTACCTGCTGAACAACACCTTTACCAAAAGTCTTCTCTCCAACAATTTTTGCCCTTTTTTGATCTTTTAAACATCCAGCTAATATTTCTGAAGCTGATGCTGAATATTTGTTAGTGAGCACAACCAGCGGTGTTACTGTGTCACCATTTTTATATGACTTGAAGTACTCTTTTTTATTGTATCTATCTTTAAGATACACTATAAGCTGTCCTTTCTTGAGAAAATTGCTTGCAACATCAACAACAGATTCTAAAAGCCCGCCAGGGTTAAACCTCAGGTCAATGATAAGTCCTCGACAGCCAGAGCTCTTGAGCTTGTCATAGCTATTGTAAAAGTCCTGAGGAGTATTTTCATCAAAGTTGGTAATCTTGATATAACCTATATCGTTTTCCAAAATGGAAGAAGACACTGTTTTTATTTTTATTTCATCTCTAACAACTTTAAGGTCAATAGGCTTTGAACTGCCGTTGCGCAAAATTGTAACTGTCACACTTGTTCCTTTTGGTCCTCTCATCAAACTTACCGCCTTATCTATATCTTTGGAAGTCAAATTTATCCCGTTTACTCTTATAATCTTATCTCCAGGTTTTATACCTGCCTTGTACGCGGGAGAACCTTCAAACGATGTTACAACTTCGATATAATTTTCACCTGGCTCTATTATCACTCCTATCCCAAAATATGTCCCCTTGCTCTGTATTACGAACTCCTCAAATTCTTTTTTTGTAAAATACTCTGTGTATGGGTCATTTACGCTTGCGGCAATTCCATCTATCGCACCGTCAATAATTTTCTGGTCATTTATATCCTTAGGCTCATAATAGTATTTTTTTAAAAGCCATATAACCTTAGATATCTTTGGATTAGTGAATAATTTTGTTGTATATACTGGACTACCAAAATAGATATAAGTGGTCACAATATATGTGACAATTGCAGTAATTAAAATTATCGCAAAAGTTTGAAATCTTTTTCTCATACTATTTTTCAGCTCCTCACTTCAGAAAATTTAGCGGGTCAGTAACATCTCCGTTTATTCTAACCTCAAAATGAAGATGTGGACCAGTGGAATACCCTGTTGACCCTACATAACCTATAATCTCACCTTTTTTCACTTTCTGCCCCACCGCTACGTTGATTGAAGAAAGATGAGCGTAGAGGGTTGAAATACCACTACCATTATCTATAATGATAGTCTTACCATAACCAGACACCCATCCCGCTAAAATCACATCGCCGTCTGCTGCCGCTAAAACACTTGCTCCATATGGTGCTGCAATGTCTATCCCTGTGTGCATTTTGTTTTTCTTCAAAATTGGATGAAACCTCATGCCAAAATATGATGTTATCCCATAATACCCCTCAAGCGGCCACAAGAGCTTGCCACCTTTATATATGCGTTTTGTCTTCTGTCTTGCCAAAATCTCTTTTATTTTCTTGGAAAGCTCATTTGAAATCTCCTCTAAACTATCCAGCATCTTTTCCAATTTGTCTTGCTCTTTTTCAAGTTCCGACAAAAGCTTCTTCTTTTCATTTTGCTCTGCCAAAAGAGAAGCTTGGTAGTTTTCAAGCTCCCTCTTTTCTCTACTCAAGTCTTCTTTTAGCATAACAAGTTCTTCTTTCTTATTTTTGATAGTCTCAATGCTCTTTGTGTACTCATTTAGTATTTGCTTATCATATTCAATTATATCGTTAAAAAGATACATTCTTGTAAAAAAATCCGAAAGGTTTTGAGAGTCAAGCAGCATTTCAATATACGATACAGAGACAGTATTTAGCTCATAAATACATCTTATTCTCTCTTTGAACTTTTCATAATACATTTCTTTTCTTTTTTCTTCTTCTTTGAGCTCAGCCTCTGTTCGCAAAATTTTGTGTTCGACAGAAGCAATGTTTGCTCTTAAACTTCTTATTTTTTTTTCCACTTTATCAATCTTCTTATCAAGCCCTTCTATTTGTGATAATACTTGCTGCTGTTGTTTTTTAACCTCTACTATCTTCTGCTGTGTTCTTTGTTTATTCTTTTCAATAGATTTCAGCTTGCTTTGATATTCTTTTAAAGTGCTTGATACAGCAGTTTCAAAAAAGATAACAAATACAAGCAAAATAGAAAAAATTTTTAGTCTAATTTTCAACAGCCAAACCCCCTCTTTTACAAAAGAGGCTTGATTTTTAGGCTTTTAAGTATCTTCTCAGAGAAATTAAGCTTCCCAGTATACCTACCATGCTTCCTGTGAGTATAAACACTCCTAATATTTTGTACTTGTAAATAGAAATGTTAACAAAATCAACAAAGGTAATGGTCTGTGAAAAATATCTTATTGCATAGTGATAAAATAACAAAACAATAGCATATGCCAAAATCGAACCCAAAATACCTATAATAAACCCTTCAACAACAAAAGGTCCGCTTATAAACCTGTTAGTTGCACCAATATATCTCATAATTGAGATTTCTCTGCGCCTTGCAAAGAGGGTTATTTTGATAGTATTTGCAATTATAAATATAGCAACTATGTAAAGCCCAAGAATTAAAAGTATACAAAAAAGATTTATTATCTTCAAAATTTTTCTCAGCTTATCTACTGTCTCCGAAGGAAAGTAAACTTGAGCAACACCATCTAAACTCTCCAATTCTTCCGCAAGTTTTTTAGTATATTCAATCTTTACAGGCTTTACTACAAAGTATCCCCGCAGTGGATTGTCCTTTTCAAGTCCTTCAAGCAAAAATGAGTTTTTGCCAAGCTTGTTTTTTAAATCTTGAAGAGCCATCTGCGGACTTATGTATTTAAACTCTCGAACCAAAGCGTTTTTTCTCAAATACTCCTCAATTACAACCGCTTTTTCTTCCTGACCTTTTTGTAGAATCACTCTTATATCAACCGTCTTTTCTATCTGCTGTGAGATATACTCCAGATTAATCCCGATTGCAATAAATATCCCAACCACAGTTAAGGCTGCTACTACTATAGAGATAGAAGCAGCAGCCATGGTCTTATTTAAAAAAATGTTTTTAAATCCATCTTTGCAAAAGTACTTGATTGTCTGAAGACTCATAACTGTAAACCCCTCTATGCTGATCTCTTACAATTCTGCCGCAGTCAATTGCCACAACCCTTTTTCTCATGCTATCAACAATCTCTTTAGCATGTGTTGCAACAAGCACAGTTGTCCCTCTTTTATTAATGTCCTCTAGTAGCTTCATTATCTCCCATGATGTGTCTGGGTCTAAATTACCTGTTGGCTCGTCAGCCACAAGCAAGTTGGGCTTGTTTACAATTGCTCGCGCCAAGGCAACCCGCTGCTGCTCACCGCCTGAAAGCTCGTGCGGGTAACATTTTGCCTTGTGCGCAAGCCCTACCAAAGACAGAACATAAGGAACCTGTCTTCTGATGATTTTTGCAGGTGCTCCTGTTATTTGCATAGCAAACTCTACATTTTCATATACTGTTTTGTTGGGGAGAAGTCTAAAATCCTGAAATACTATTCCAATCTTCCTTCTGTAATATGGTATCTCCCTTTTCGGAAGCTGTGTAAGCTTGTACTCACCAACAATAATCTCTCCCTCGGTCGGGTCAATCTCTTTCAAAAGAAGCTTTACAATTGTAGATTTTCCTGCCCCGCTTGAACCAACTAAAAATACAAATTCACCTTTTTCAATGGTCAAATTGATATTTGTGAGCGCAAGCACCCCGTTTGGATACCTTTTGCTCACATTTATAAACTTTACCATTCTTTGTTCACCTGCAATGCTTTTTAAAATGTAATGTTACCCTTTGTATACTCTAAATACTGATTTACAAGCATAGCCATTTTGAAGATAATAGCATCTTCGAACTTTCTTAGGTCAAGCCCTATCATTCTCTCTATCTTGTCAAGTCTGTAAACCAGGGTGTTTCTGTGAATATAAAGCTGTCTTGCTGTCTCTGAGACGTTCAAGTTGCATTCAAAGAACATCTCAACAGTCTGTATGAGCTCTGGGTCAAAATCAGAGAGTTTTACATCCTTGAAGACCTCTTCCAAGAACATCTCACAAAGTTTTGTTGGCATCTGATATATAAGTCTTCCAAGGCCAAGCTTGTGATAGCTCACAATATACTTGTCCTTCTCAAAGATGTAACCTATTTTGAGTGCTGCTTCTGCCTCTTTATAAGACATCGAAAGTTCTTTTATGTCATCAACAACAGAGCCAATTCCAATATATGCTTTGAGCAAGAGTTCTGAGTTGAGTGTGTCAAGTATAATCCTTGCAACCTTGTATGCATCCTCATCATTTGACCCCGGTTTTAGCTCTTTTATGAAAACCAGAATATTGTTGTCAAGCTGGATAATAAAATCTTTTGTGCTCTTTGGAAATATACTTGTCAAAATCTCACCGATATTCACATCTTTAATCTCTTTTGCATTTGGAATATAGATAGCAAACACAACCCTTGTTGCACCTGTTGCGATGTGAAGTTCTCTTGCCTTTGTGTAGATTTCCCCCGGCAGAATGTTGTCATACAAAAGATTTTTTATAAACAGTTTTTTATCATACGCAGAAGCCGGCTCTTTAGCCTTCATCACAACAAGGTTTAACATGTCCAAAAGCTTTTCAGCATGAGGTTCTGTGTTGTTTATATAAAGAACATAAGTGTCTGTCTGGCTTCTGTAAACTTTGTATGTGCGGCCTTCAAATATCTCAAGGTCTGTATCAGTTTTTATCATGTCAATTGCAACCGTGTTTATCCTGTTTTGAGAAAGAGGATTTGAGCTGTAGATAACTCTACCATCAGCTTCAATATATCCAAATTCATCGTCGATGATGTCTTTTGCCTGCTCTAAAACATCAATAACCTTTTGTGTCATCATACCTCAATACCTCACCCTTTTTCATAGTATTTTATAAATCTATTATACTTTTTTTCTTTGCAGTTGTAAAAGGTTTTTGAAAACAAAAAGCCCCTGCCACAGTTTTACCACATGGCAAGGGCTTATTCCTCTTTTGCTTAGTGAACAATAGCTTTCTCTGTTTCTTTGTCGAACAGGTGAATTCTATTGACATCAAACGCAAGTTTGATCTTGTCGCCAGCTTTTGCTTTTGATCTTGGATCAACTCTTGCAATAAGGTTAAGACCATCAACAACTACATACAGAAGTGTCTCTGAACCAAGCATCTCAACAACATCAACATTTGCATCGACAACAGCTTCCTGAGCTGTTTGCAAGAATATTTCTTCATCGTGTAAATCTTCTGGTCTTATACCCATTATAACTTCTTTTCCAACATAACCCAGCTCTTCTACTTTCTTTGCTTTTCCTTCTGGAAGTTTTATTGCGTTGTTTCCAAATACAACATAGATGTTCTTATCTTTCTGCTCTATCCTTGATTCAATAAAGTTCATCTGTGGTGAACCAATGAAACCCGCAACAAACAGGTTCGCAGGTTGTTCATAAAGAACCTGTGGTGTATCTACTTGCTGGATAAATCCGTCTTTCATAACAACAATTCTTGTACCCATTGTCATAGCTTCTGTCTGGTCGTGTGTAACGTAGATGAATGTTGTTCCAAGTCTTTTATGAAGTTTAGATAGCTCTGTTCTCATCTGGACTCTGAGCTTTGCGTCCAAGTTTGAAAGAGGCTCATCCATGAGGAATACCTTTGGTTCTCTGACAATAGCACGACCTAAAGCCACTCTCTGTCTCTGACCACCGGACAGAGCTTTTGGTTTTCTGTCAAGCAGATGCTCAATTCCTAAAATCTTAGCTGCTTCATGTACACGTCTTTTTATTTCATCTTTTGGAAACTTTCTGAGCTTGAGACCAAATGCCATGTTCTCAAAAACAGTCATATGAGGATACAAAGCATAGTTCTGGAAAACCATCGCAATGTCTCTGTCCTTTGGCGGGACGTCGTTTACCAGCTTGTCCCCTATGTAGATTTCGCCTTCTGTTACCTCTTCAAGACCTGCTATCATTCTCAGTGTTGTTGTCTTACCACAACCAGATGGTCCTACCAAAACTATAAATTCCTTATCTTCGATATCCAAGTTAAAGTCAGAAACAGCTGTAACACCACCAGGATATCTCTTGTAAACACCTTTTAATCTTACACTTGCCACTTTTCTTTTACCTCCTACACAGTATTGTATATAAACCTGTAAAAAATCTTCTTCTAATATAGACTATACAATTATTTGCGATTAAAAACTATTGATTTTTTAAACAAACTTTTCAAAAACCTTTTAGATAACATGTCTAAACTATCTTACCAAAAACAAAGGCTGATAAGGAGTTGTACCTTATCAGCCAAATCTTACTACTGCTGTTGTTTTGTTGCTTCTTCGGCACCTTTTCTGAACAGTCCCAGCACAAATATAAATATTGCCGCACCGAGGATGGTTGGAATAATAGGAATACCAGCAACCACAGGACCAAGTTTCCTGAAAAACGGAATATATGCCCCAATCCACGACCCGACAAGTCCAGCAATCATAGCTCCAATAAACCCGCCTGGCATCTTGTATTTGGTCAGTGCATCACCTATATACCCCGCAATTGCTGCAACAATCAGGGTCATGATAAAACCAAGCATAAGCTTTGACCCCCTTTTTAATGGAGCGTCTACTCATTAGTATGATTACTTTTATCGAATTTAATCATTTGATAATATTACCAACAATACCCCATCTTTTACCTCAACAATTGCTTCATCTTCAATAATAACATTTGACACCCCATAAGGGTTGCCAAACTCCATCACACCATCTTCTAAAGAATAATACAAACCTTTGGTACAAATACCACTCACAGTTTGTGTGTATGGAAGTAAAGAAAGCAAATGTCCTTTTTTCCCATGGATTTTTATTTTTTTTCTTGTCATCATGATTATGTTATTTTCATCAACTATTGCGCCCTTTATATCGTGTTCAACCAGATAATACAAAAGACTTATGTTGGCAAGAACATGGTCAAGTCTTTTACCAGTGCAAGAAAGCATTACCACCTCATCAAAGCCATTTTCAGCCAAATATTCAATAGCAATCTGTGTATCTGTTTTATCCTTTTCACATGGAAATTCCATTATTTGTATGCCGTTAATTTTGAAATATTCTAAAACCTCTTTGTCTACAGAGTCAAAGTCGCCTATTATCAAGTTTGGCACAAAACCATATTTGTATGCTATGTTTGCTCCACCGTCACAGCAAATTATAAAATCAGCATCTTTTATATGTTCATCATAAAATGACTTGCTTGCAACCTTGCCGCTTGAGATTACAACACCTTTCATGTCCTCTGTCCCTTTCCTGACAATAAATTTTTAGAAAAAGCTCAGCTGACTTGTTTGAGGCAAGTCTTTTAACACTTTATACTGAGTCAAAATCTCTATAACCTGCTTGTTTAGCTTTGCTCTTCTTTGAAGGTCATCCACAGACAAAAACCTTCCTTCTTTTCGCGCCTCCACAATGCTTTTTGCAGCTGCCACTCCAATATTTGGCAGAGCATTAAAGGGTATTAAAAGCCCTCCATCTTTTATGATGAATCTCTCTGCATCAGACTCATTCAAATCAACAGGGTAAAACTTTAAACCTCGTGCTAACATCTCATTTGCAATCTCAAGCACTGTCAGAAGGTTTTTGTCTTTCTGAGAAAGGCTACTTATCCTGTTTTCCAAATCCCTTATTTTCTGCCTTATAGCATCTCTTCCCTTGAGGATTGTTGCATAATCAAAGTCATCTGCTCTAACTGTAAAATATGTTGCATAAAAAGCTTCTTTATAATGTACCTTGAAATAAGCAATCCTGAAAGCCATCATTACATACGCTGCAGCATGTGCTTTTGGAAACATGTACGTTATCTTTTTACAACTCTCTATATACCAGTCTGGAACATTGTGAGCTCTTAGAAGCTGCTCATCCTCCGGCTTTAATCCTTTACCTTTTCTAACATCTTCCATGATTCTGAAACTGTCTTTTGGTGGAACTCCCTTTTGAATTAAATATAACATAATATCGTCTCTTGTAGAAATTACCTCTTTGAGCGTTGCAATTCCATTTCTTACTAAATCCTGAGCGTTATTTGTCCAAACATTTGTACCGTGCGAAAGCCCCGAAATTCGCACAAGTTCAGCAAACGTCTTTGGCTTTGTCTCAATTAACATCTGTCTTACAAACCTTGTCCCAAACTCAGGTATACCGAAAGTCCCTACTTCACAATCTATGTCCTCAGGAGAAATTCCAAGAGCTTCTGTGCTTGTAAAAATTGACATCGTATCTTTGTCATCAAGAGGAATTGAACGCGGGTCAACTCCTGTCAAGTCCTGAAGCATCCGTATAACAGTCGGATCGTCGTGTCCAAGAATATCAAGTTTCAAAAGCCTTCCTGAGATAGCATGGTAATCAAAGTGCGTTGTGATAACGCTTTTGTCCTCGCTATCTGCTGGATGTTGAATTGGTGTAAAATCAAATATCTCTTTGTCTCGTGGAACAATCATAAGCCCGCCGGGATGCTGGCCTGTTGTTCTTTTTACTCCTGTGCAACCCTGAGAAAGTCTCAAAATCTCTGCAGGATGAAGACTCAAACCTTTTTCTTCAGCATATTTTGTTACAAACCCGTGCGCAGTCTTTTCAGCAACTGTTGAGATTGTACCTGCTCTGAAAACATAGCCTTGTCCAAACAACTCCTCTGTAAACTTGTGTGCAATTGGCTGATAATCACCAGAAAAGTTAAGGTCAATATCTGGTTCTTTATCCCCGTCAAATCCTAAGAAGGTCTCAAACGGTATGTCATGCCCATCTTTTCTAAGTTTTTCGCCACAGCGTGGACAGTTTTTGTCTTCTAAATCATAACCACATCCAACAGAACCATCTGTTATAAACTCAGAATATTTGCAATTTGGACAAACATAATGTGGGGGCAACGGATTTACCTCTGTTATCCCACACATTGTTGCAACAAGAGAAGAACCAACAGACCCTCGCGAACCAACAAGATAACCGTCTGATAAAGATTTAGATACAAGTTTTTGGGCAATCAAATACATCACTGCAAAACCGTTCTTGATTATCGAATTCAGTTCCTTTTCAAGCCGTGCTCTTACAATTTCCGGAAGAGGATCTCCATATATTTCGTGAGCCTTCTTCATTGTCATGTTGTATATTTCTTCCTCAGCACCCTCAATCTTGGGTGGGAACGTCTCATCGGGTATTGGTTTTACATCTTCTATCATATCGGCAATCTTATTGGTATTTTCTACAACAACTTCATAACAAGCATCTGGTCCCAAATACTCAAACTCTTTGAGCATCTCATCTGTTGTTCTGAAATAAAGCTGCGGGTCATTTTCAACATCATTGTACCCTTGGTTATGTTTTAAAATCTGGCGCAACACTCTCTGGTGTGGATGACAATAGTGGGCATCAGATGTTGCAACAACAAGCTTGCCAAGTTTTTTGCCAAGCTGGTAAATCTTTTTATTAATCTCTCTCAGGCTTTCTTCATCTTTTAAATATCCTTCTCTAATCAAAAAAGAATTATTCTCAACCGGCATTATCTCAAGGAAATCATAAAATGTTGCTATCTTTTCTATCTCTTCCTCGCTTTTCCCTTCCAAAAAGGCCCTGAAAATTTCTCCAGACTCACATGCACTTCCTATCAAAAGTCCATCTTTTAACTGTATTAAAAAACTTTTGGGTATCCTTGGCCTTTTGTAGAAATATTCTAAATGAGAATACGATACCAGTTTGTAGAGATTTTTTAACCCTTGCTGGTTCTTTACAAGTATAGTTGCATGATAGCTGTGAGATTTGAGGTCTGCTTTTGCGTTTGACTCAATTGAATTAAGCTCTTTTAACCATTTGTACCCTCTTACTTTTAATCTTTCCATAAGAGAAATGAAAATACCAGCTGTTGTTTCTGCGTCAGAATCAGCTCTGTGATGATGTCTCAGCTCTACATTTAAAAACTCTGCAACTTTGTTTAACTTATGAGAAGATAGACCTGTCAAAAGCCTTCTTGAAAGTTCCAGCGTATCGATATATGTATAATCGAATATAATTCCACATTCCTGATACGCCTTTTTCAAAAATCCAATGTCAAACTGAGCGTTGTGCGCAACAAGAACGCTGCCGCTTGCAAACTTTTCAAACTCTAAAATGGCATCTCTCAGCTTTGGGGCCTTATCAACCATATCTTGGTATATGCCTGTTAGCTCTGATATCCTGACAGGAATTTTGCCTTCGGGGTCAACAAATGTAGAAAATCTCTCTGTTATTTGACCATTTTCTATCTTCACAGCACCAATTTCTATTATTTTACTCTTTTGACTGTCAAACCCTGTTGTTTCAATATCAACAACCACAAAGGTAGAGTCAAATCCTTGTCCTTCCTTAGGATTGTAAACAACTGGCGCACCATCATCAATAAGATAGCACTCCATCCCATAGATGACTTTGATATTATAGCTTTTGCTTGCTTCCTGTGCTTCCGGAAACGCCTGAACAACTCCATGGTCTGTTATTGCAACTGCTTTGTGCCCCAGTGAAGCTGCCAATTTTATAATCTCCTCTGCAGAGCACACAGCATCCATAGCAGACATTTTGGTGTGAGCATGAAGTTCTACTCTCTTGTTATTGCTTGTATCAAGTCGCTGGGGTTTTTGACTTTTGTTTATGTTTTTAGCATTTATTACAACTGCTTTTTCAAAATCGTCAAATTCTACCCTGCCTTCAACTTTAACATAATCTCCAATAGAAATTGAAGTAGGAATTTTATCTTTCTTAGCAACAATTTTTACAAAGGTTGAGTTCAAATAGTCTGTGATGTACAGCTTGTATATGAGCACATTCTGGTTTTTAGTCTCTTTTACTTCGAGATTAAAAATTTCCCCTTCAATCACGCAATCAGTACCAACTTTGACAAAAGAAATAGGAGTTACCTCTTTCTTTTCATCTATCTTTTTGCCAAATATAATAGTTGGGTCTGTCTCAACCTTACTCTTTTCACTTGTAATTTTTTCAGTTTCTTCTTTCTTTTCCTCGCTAAGTCTTAGATATTTTTCTACTTCTTGGTTTGTGTCAAACTGGATAAAAAAGTCTTTAATCTTAAAATCCACGTCGCATACTATTCCAAACTCTTCAGACAGTATTTGCTTTACAAGCACATCTACTTTTCTTTCAAAAAGAATATCTCTGATACCATTTGGAACCAAAAAATCTAAGCCGCTTGAACTTTGCACAATCTCGCATTCTCTTAAAAAATGGGCAAGACCATTACATCTTTTTGAAATTTTATAAAACAAAAACCATCTATATTTTTTCAAAAGTTCGTCCAATGTCAGGTTTCTTGATTTGAAAAGTTTTATCTCAACATCCCTGCAACTTTCTAAAAGAGACTTGAATCTTTGCTCAATTCCAATAAGGTCAATATCTTTCAGATTATCAAGGCTCTCAACATAAACTCTCAGATTCATGCTTGATTTGTCAAACTCAATCTTGACAGGTTTCACCGGTAAAAAAGCAACCTCACTCATTGCCCATCCCTACTTTTTTTGAGATTAACATAACCTTTTATTATATCTGAATACATCTTCATCCTGTGCTGAGCACCTTTTATAAACCCAAGTTTTTCTTCCTTCATTACATGCGAAACCTTCGGCAATGGTACTGTCAATACTCTTAAGTTCAACTTTTTTGCATACTCAGTTAAAATAATCTCTATTGCATATCCTAAATCTTTTATATCTTCGCGAGATTCTAAAATTTTTTCAAAAACCCATCTTTTTATCCCTCTCTGACCTGATAAAAAAGGAGAAATTTTCTGAGCAAGGTCGGTAGAAAACCTGCCATCAGAAAAAATTCCAATTGTCATGTCAGCTCTGTCTTCAATCAAAGGTCTAATTAAATTTTCAACATCTTCAACCTTAAGATTTACAAGGTCCGCATCAAGCATCAATATTATATCTCCCTCTGTATTCTCCACACCATAAAAAATAGCATAGCTCTTTCCTCTGTTTTTTTCAAGTCTTAATACACTCACACCATTTTTTGCCGCAATTTCAGCAGTTTTGTCCTCCGAACCATCGTCAATTACAAAAATCTCATCTACAAGTACACACTTTTTTACAACACTAAGTACAGCACCTATTCTCTTTTCTTCGTTGTAGGCAGGAATAAGACAAACCACCTTCTTGCACATATTTTCACCTCATCAAAAAATTAAGAAAAAGAATAAATTTCCTTTACAAGCTCATCCACAATCTCATTCTCTTTCACTTTCCTTATAATCTTACCTTTCTTAAACAGAAGTCCTTCACCAACTCCACATGCCACACCTACATCAGCTTCTTTTGCCTCACCAGGGCCGTTTACCGCACAGCCCATTATCGCAACCGAAATATCCAAGTCCAAATTTTGTATTCTTTTTTCAACCTCATCTGCAATCTTTAAAAGATTAACATTACATCTTGCACAGGTAGGACATGATACTATCTTCACACCTTTTCTAAGCTTTAAACTTTTTAAAATCTCCTTTGCCACAATAACCTCTTTCTCTGGCTCATCGGTAAGAGAAACCCTTATTGTATCACCAATTCCCCTCAATAGAAGATAACCAATTGCTATGCTCGACTTCACAGTACCTGCAACAAAAGTGCCTGCTTCGGTAAGACCAACATGAAGAGGATAGCTGAGCTTTTGGGATAGTATTTCATAACTCTTAATTGTAGTTAAAACATCCGAAGATTTGACAGACACAACAATATTGTCAAACTCAAACCTTTCAAGAAGTCTTACCTGATAAATGGCAGCTTCAACTATCGCATCAGGAGACGGAGATTTATATTTCTGTAAAATATCTTTGGGTAGTGACCCAGAGTTTGCCCCCACTCTGATAGCAATCCCGTATCTTTTAGCTTCTTTTGCTATCTTCTGGACTTTTTTTTCATCTCCAATGTTCCCAGGATTTATTCTAATCTTGTCAGCACCATTGTATATAGCTTCAAGCGCAAGCTTGTAGTCAAAATGAATGTCAGCAACAAGTGGAATGTGGATTCTTGACTTTATTTTACTTATGGCCTTAGCGCTATCTAAATCAGGAACAGCAACTCTTACGATCTCACAGCCTAAACTCTCAAGCCTGAGTATCTGCTCTACTGTAGCTTCAACATCCTTTGTCTTTGTGTTTGTCATTGACTGAATTTTAATATCTTCCCCGCCACCGATATAGATATTCCCTATTCTAACCTTTTTTGTCAATAACTTCACCTTCCAGGCATTATAATGTTTTTTATGTCATTGAAGGTAACAATTATAAGCAAAAACAGAAGAAGTACAAAACCAATTGTATGAATCAGTGCTTCTTTTTCTCTATTAAAAGGTTTTTTTGCCACAGCTTCGTACAAATAAAACACAAGCCTGCTGCCATCTAAAGCGGGAAATGGAATGAGATTTATAACACCCAAATTTACTGAAATTAACTGCATAAGCCATAGAATATTTAAAAGCCCACTCAGCACGCTCTGTTTAAATCCGACATTTGCAGCCTCACCAATTGTCTTTACCATACCAACAGGTCCCATAATCTCAGATGCCGATACCCTTCCTGTTATCATCAGCACAACACTGTATATGGTCTCTTTTATCTCAGCATATGTCCCAAACACTCCATAATATATGCTATCAAAAAAGTTTTTTCGTGATATTTTTGAAGCAATTCCTATTCGTTTTGTTTTTGTATTCGGGTCATACTTAGGCATAACCCTGAAAATATATTGTTTACCATCTCTTAAAACCTTTATCTCTACTTCTCTGTCTTTGTAAAGCATATTGTGAACAGCCAAATAAAAACTTACCTGATCCCAGACATAAACTCTATTTTTGTCAAGCGCAACAATCCTGTCACCACTTCTTATCCCAGCCTCATATGCAGGCATGTTTGGCTCCACCCTACCAATAGTATTGGTCCCAAAACCAATAAAATAACCAATCCCCATCATGATTATTATGGCAAGAACAAAGTTCATAACAGGTCCCATCAAAACCATTAAAATTCTTTTGTGAACCTTTGCGTTATTGAGTGCTCGTGGGTGGTCAATATCCTTATCTTCACCAAGAGGCTTTACATACCCCCCTATCAAAAATGCCCTCACAGAATACTCTGTCTCTTTTCCCTTTATGCTAAAGAGTTTGGGACCAAAACCAATGGCAAACTCTTCAACAAGTACACCTGAAAGTTTACATACAATAAAATGTCCAAATTCATGAACAAGTATCACTATTGTCAGCACAATTAAAGCCAGTATAAGATTCATTAGCTTTTCTCACCTTCCACAAGATTTTTAAACTCTCTTCTTGCCTCTGCGTCGATTTCCAAAATGTCCTGAATAGATTCCACTTTTTGCCCCCTGTGACTTTCAATAATTTTAGCCACATAGTTCATAATATCAACAAAGCCAATTTTCCCTTCCAAGAAATATTTTACAGCCTCTTCATTGGCAGCATTGAGCACAATCGGGTAACTTTCTCCTTTTTTTGCACACTCATATGCAATTTTGAGCAAAAAGAATGTATCAAAATCAGGCTCTTCAAATGTAAGTTTTTTTATCTTTGCAAGGTCAAGTGGCGCAACTACTGCTTTGCCTCTTTCGGGAAAAGTAAGCGCATACTCAATCGGAAGACGCATATCAGGATAAGATAGCTGTGCTTTTATAGACCCATCAACAAATTCAACCATTGAATGAATAATACTCTGAGGATGTATAACAACATCAATATCATCACATCTTTTATCAAAGAAAAACATGGCTTCTATCACTTCAAAGCCTTTGTTTATAAGCGTTGCAGAATCAACTGTGATTTTCTTGCCCATGTTCCATGTAGGATGCTTCAGCACATCTTCTACATTGACACTTTGCAAGTCTTTGAGTTTTTTGCCTCTGAAAGGCCCTCCCGATGCTGTGAGAATCATCTTTTTTACATTTTTTTTGTCTTCACCTACCAGGCACTGAAAAATAGCACTGTGCTCTGAATCAACAGGAATAAGAAGAGGAAGAGAATCTTTTGCTTGTTTTTGGGAAAGAATCCTTTTTATAATCTTTCCACCTGTCACAAGTGTTTCTTTGTTAGCAAGAGCAACTCTTTTGCCTGCCAAAATAGCCTCAACTGTTGGCACTAAACCAGATACACCAACAAGAGCATTTACGATCAAATCTGCTGCTGGATATGTTGCAACACTAATTAGTCCTTCCTGACCTGCTATAACTATCTTATCGGGAAAATTTCCTTTCAATACAGTATAGTACTTTTCATCTACAATACATAAAATGTCAGGGTTAAGCTCTCTTGCTTGCTTAATTAAAAGATCCACATTTTTGTGCGCTGAAAGACCCACAACTCTAATTCCAAGTTTTTTTGCAACATCTATTGTCTGAACACCTATGGACCCGGTTGACCCTAAGATGCATATCTTTTTTGTCATTTACTTCGCCCCTTTAAAAGCAATAATTAAAATAGCCCAAATTTTGCAAGAAAATAGATTATTGGTGTGACCATAATTAAGCTATCAAACCTGTCAAGCACACCACCGTGACCTGGCAAAATAGAACCAAAATCCTTTTTCTGCTGCTGTCTTTTTAGCATTGAAGCAAATAAATCGCCTGTATGGGCAATTATAGACAATATTATACCTTCCCCTGTGCTTAAAAATAAAGTTTGTAAATCAAAATTCTTGGCAGAAAGTCCAAACTGATAAAACCAAACAGCAAGCACACCTCCAATCATTGCTCCAAAAAAACCTTCTAAACTTTTCTTAGGACTTATATTACTCCATATTCTCTTTTTGCCAAGTGCAAGACCAGCAAAATACGCAAAAGTATCTGAAAGCCAGCATACAAGATAAGGAAGCCATATTAGCTTTTTCCCATTTCTAAATTCGCCTAAAAGCACTAAAAATAAAATGGGAAAAACTATATAAATGAAAGAAAACATAACATAAATTATATTTTGCGAAGCTATCCTGTTTTTAAAGCTTTCTATAAGGGTAAGCAGAAAAAGAAGCATAAATAAAACAAACATTTTGTTACCAATATTAACATCGCTGAGAACAACAATGCAGCTCAATGCTATGCTCAAATATAGCATATATCTTTTTATCTTAAACAAATTGAAAAATTCATATAAAGCAACTGCTGCAACAAGAGCACCAAAAATCTTCAGCCAAATACCACCAAGAAAGTTTGCTAAAGCTACCAACGTTATTCCCCAGATAGCAGTGAATATTCTCTGTTTCATCCTATTTCCTCCAAAAAGGCTATTTAACCCCGCCAAATCTTCTGTCTCTTTTTTGATAATCTTCGATAGCCTTTAAAAGATGCTCCTTTTTGAAGTCTGGCCATAGGACATTCGAAAACCAAAATTCTGCATATGATATCTGCCACAAAAGAAAGTTTGAAACCCTCATCTCTCCGCTTGGTCTTATCAAAAGGTCAGGGTCAGGAATATCATATGTGTAAAGGTATTTTTTAAAGAGCTCTTCATCAACATCTTCGATATCAATTTTACCACTCTTTATGTCCAAAGCCAAATTTTTTACCGCATTTATTATTTCCTGTCTTCCACCATAATTGAGGGCTATAACAACACAAAGTCCACGTTTGTCTTTAGTCCTTCCTTCAGCACTTACAATTCTCTCTTGAATATCTTTATCAAGCTTTGAAATATCCCCTATAACCCTGATTCTTATCTGGGTCTTTTTTATAAGGTTTTCTATCTCTGTATCAAAGAATTCTCTCAAAAGATTCATAAGATTTTCAACTTCATCTTTAGGCCTTTTCCAGTTTTCTGTCGAAAAAGCGTAAACTGTAAGGTACTTTAATCCTATTTCATCAGCAAAAAGGACTATCTCTTTTAGCTTCTGCGCACCAAACCTGTGCCCCGCCGAGCGTGGAAGACCTCTTTTTTTTGCCCATCTTCCATTTCCATCCATAATAATTGCAATGTGCTGTGGCATCTTTTCTTTTTCTATTTTTATTTTTTTTCTTTTCAAAAATTCTAACATTTGACTCCATACTCCCTTTTTATTGATTAAAAAAATAACGGGGTTGCTGCCCCGCCAAACCCTTCAAAATTTTTACTATCGTCGCTAAAAGTCTATACTTCCATAATCTCCTTTTCCTTTGCACTCAAAAGTTTCTCAATTTGCTCTATGTATTTGTCGTGAAGTTTTTGAACATCCTCTTCGGCATCTTTGAGGTCATCTTCTGTAATCTCATTGTTCTTTTTCATTTTTTTGTACTCATCAAGCGCCTCTCTTCTTATGTTCCTGATTGCCACCTTTGCATCTTCAGCCATCTTTTTGACCTGTTTTACAAGTTCTTTTCTTCTTTCTTCTGTGAGTTCAGGGAAAATAAGTCTTATAACCTTTCCATCATTTGTTGGATTTACTCCAAGGTCAGACTTTTGAATGGCTTTTTCAATTTCTTTGAGCATTCTTGCTTCCCATGGCTGGATAACAATCATTCTCGCTTCGGGAACGGTTATGCTTGCAACCTGCGGAATGGGAGTTGGAACACCATAATAGTCAACCATCACCTTGTTCAGAATATGAGGATTTGCTCTTCCTGCTCTGACTGTAGCAAACTCCTCTTTTAACGTCTCAATTGCCTTTTTCATCTTCTCCTCTGCAACCTGAATAGGTTCTGCCATTTTACTTTGCCTCCTTTACATTTACAATCGTTCCTATGTTTTCGCCCATAACAGCCTTGAGAATATTTCCTTTTGCAAGCTCAAACACCAAAATAGGAATTTCATTGTCCATGCACATAGATGTTGCTGTTGAGTCCATAACCTCAAGTCGCTGATTGATGACATCTAAGTAAGTGATAAAGTCATACTTTTTAGCATTTGGATTTTTCTTCGGGTCACTGTCATAAACACCATCTACTTTTTTTGCAAGAAGTATTGCTTCTGCTTCAATCTCAGCAGCACGCAAAGCTGCAGCAGTGTCTGTTGAGAAGAAAGGATTGCCTGTACCACAAGCAAAAATCACAACCCTTCCCTTTTCCAGATGGCGAATTGCCCGGCGTCGGATGTACGGTTCTGCAATCTGTCTCATCTCTATTGCGCTCTGAACTCTTGTCGGAATGCCTCTTTTTTCAAGAATGCTCTGAAGTGCAAGTGAATTAATAACAGTTGCAAGCATTCCCATATAGTCGGCTGTTGCCCTGTCTATGTGTTCAGCACTTCTTCCTCTGAAGAAGTTGCCTCCACCAACTACAATAGCAACTTCTACCCCAAGCTCCCTTACCTTTTCAATCTCATCACAGATGGTTTCAACAACCTGCCAGTCAATTCCAAAACCCTTTTCACCGCCCAAAGCTTCACCACTTAATTTTAATATTACCCTTTTGTACTTTGGCTTAACCATTTTTATCTTCTCCTTCTTTACGATAATATTTTACAAACAAACCTGCCCGCATATCAAGAGTTTTTGCTCAAAAAAAGGGAACACCACTTTTCAATAAAATAGTGTTCCCTTCCAATGCCATATTTAAAATTTTAGCATGAAGAAGCCTTTTCAATTCCTTCTCCTCTTTCAAATCTTGCAAATCTTCTTATAACAATATTTTCTCCAATTTTTGCAATTTTTTCTGTCAGCAAGTCTTTTATCTTCATATCAGGGTTTTTAATCCAAGGCTGCTCAAGCAAGCAAACCTCTTCAAAGAACTTTTCAAGCCTACCCTCAACAATTCTGTCAACAACATTTTCTGGCTTTCCTTCATTCAAAGCCTGCTGTCTTAAAATTGCCTTTTCTTTTTCAATTACCTCTGGAGGCACCTCTTCTCTTGAAACATACTTAGGATTTGCTGCTGCAATCTGCATAGCAATGTCCTTTGCAAATTGTCTAAACTCCTCATTTCTTGCAACAAAGTCTGTCTCGCAATTTATCTCTACCAAAACACCAATTCTACCATTTCCATGAATATAACTTTCAACAATACCTTCTGCTGCAACACGTGAAGCCTTCTTTGCTGCTTTTGCAAGACCTCTTTCTCTCAAAAGTTCTATTGCCTTGTCCATATCGCCGCCTGCATCTTCTAAAGCCTTTTTGCAGTCCATCATACCAGCACCTGTTTTTTCTCTGAGCTCCTTCACCATCTCAGCAGTAATCATGAAAAATCCCTCCTACAATTGTTTGATAAAAAAACATATTATTCTTCATCTATGTCATCATCAGCTGTTATCTCTACCTGTCCAGAGGCTTTATCTGCCTCTTGAGATGAAGTATTAGTAGGTGTAAACTGCTCACCTTCTCTTCCCTCAATCACAGCATCTGCAATTTTAGATGTAATGAGCTTTACAGCACGGATTGCATCATCATTTCCAGGAATTACATAGTCAATCTCGTCAGGGTCGCAGTTTGTATCGACAATCGCAACTATTGGAATCCCAAGCTTTCTTGCCTCAAGCACGGCATTTCTTTCTTTTCGCGGGTCAACAATGTACAAGATGTCAGGAATGCGTGGCATGTTCTGAATACCACCAAGATACTTCAAAAGTCTTTCTTTTTCTTTCCTCAAGAGATTTACTTCTTTCTTGGGCAGAACATCAAATGTGCCGTCCTCTTCCATTCGCTGGAGCTCTTTTAACCTTTCTATTCTTGTCTTGATTGTTCTGAAGTTGGTCAAAAGTCCACCAAGCCATCGTTGATTGATGTAAAACATTCCGCATCTTTCTGCCTCTTCTTTGATTGTCTCTTGAGCTTGCTTTTTTGTTCCAACAAATAGGACAATCTTGCCCTCTGCTACCTGAGACTTTACAAACTCATAAGCTTCGTCCATTTTCTTTACTGTCTTTTGAAGGTCAATGATATAAATCCCATTTCTTTCAGTAAAGATATACTCAGCCATCTTGGGATTCCATCTGCGTGTCTGATGACCAAAATGCACACCTGCCTCAAGAAGCTGTTTCATAGTTAAAACTGGCATCTTCTTTTTACCTCCCTCAATTCGGTTTTTCTTCGAGCCGGATAATAAGAAGGCTTCTTATGCCTTCCACCGAAGATTTCCGACTCTGCTTTTTTTACAAAGCCGACAATATTATAGCATAGGTTTATATTAATCACAAGACAATATTGTTTTTTTGCAAAAATTTTTATATAATCATATCTGCAAAACCCCCCAAATTTTATTTTGAAAGTCTATATCCAAAAAAAGAGGTCATGGCAAGTTGCCGTGACCTCTTTTTCTTTATATCTTTTCCAGCACAAATCCTTTTTCTTTTGCATCATTGTAAGAAAACACATTTCGTGTATCAATAATAATTGCCTCAGAAGGAGGTATGTACTCAAAAATTTCTTCAAACTCTATCCCATGCTGCTTTGCCAAAATCAAAACAAGCTGTACATCTTTCAAAGCCTCTTGCAAGCTGTTGACTTTAAAATCATATTCGGTTTTTACCGCAGGGTCAAATGCTTTAACCTCAACGCCTCGAGCTTGTAAGATTTTAATTATTTCAATAGCTGGGCTGAGCCTGTCGTCAGAAGAATAATCTTTCATTGCAACGCCAAGCACCGCAACCTTTTTTGAACATTTGTACTTTTCGATAGTTTTCATAACAAGGTCAGAGATATAATAAGGAATACCTTCGTTGAACATTCTTGCCGTTTTAGAAAGCTTAAGCTCAACACCCAGCTCCTGTGCCTTTGCATCTAAGTAATAAAATGCATTAGGGATGCAAAATCCTCCAACCCCAGGTCCTGGATACAAGAGATTTACCCTTTTGTGAGTGTTTGCAACTTTTATTACCTCAAATATATCAAGGTTCATCGCCTTTGTAAATCTCTCAAACTCGTTTACCATCGCAATATTTATATCCCTTTGCAGATTCTCTATAACCTTTGCTGTCTCAACAACTTCAAACGACGATGCAACAATTATCTCCTCTTTACATATCACCTTTATCAAATCAACAGCTCTTCTTACGCTATTTTCACAAAATCCTGCCAAAGCAGTAGGCATATTTTCAAACTCTTCAAAAGCCTTTCCCTCTGCAATCCTCTCTGAGGCATAGGCCAAATAAAAGTCCTCTCCACATTTCAAGCCATTCTCTTCTAATATCGGGAGAAATATATTTCTTGTTGTACCCGGCACAACAGTTGAGCGTAAAAGTATTAACTGATTTTTTCTCAAGTTTTTGCTTATCTCTTCGGCACATGAAACAAGATAATCAAAGTAAGGTTTCCCTCCATAAACAGGAATTGGTACTGTAACTATTATATCGTTCACATTTTCAAGTGCTTTTCTGTAATCTGTCGTGGGAATAAAGTTTTCATTTTCAAGCTGCTCCTTTAAAATCTCCTGTATAGTCTTCCCTTTGTAACTTTCTAAATGGTGAGTCTCTCCCTTTTTAAGCTCCTCAACCAATTTTTCATTGCTATCAACACCAAAGACTTTATAACCTTTCATTGCAAACGAAAGAGCAAGCGGAAGACCAACATATCCAAGTCCAATTACACATACTCTATTCAATGTTTATCCCTTCCCTCTTTAGTATATCAATAATTTGAGCTACTCTGCTATCCCAGGAGGTTTGCTTTGCATACTCTATTCTTTTTTCTACCTTTTCAATATTAGGACATTGTGCCTCCTGCAGAGCTTGAATGCATTTTACAAGCACATCTTCATAGTTTTTGCCAATATACACAACATCAGAAAACTCCTCTACTTGAGGCATAGAAGTTGAAACAATTGGTTTTCCGGTTGCCAAATATTCATAAAACTTTAGCGGACTTACATTCTCTGATAGCTTATTTGTTCTGAATAAATTCAAGCACACATCAAATTGAGAAACATACTGAGGAAGATCCCGATGGTCAACCCTTCCAAGCAAATAGACATTCTTTAGCTTTTTTAAACTGTCAATGTTAACACCAGCACCCACAGGTCCTATCAAAACAAAAGACCATTCATTTTTTTCTTTTGCCAAATATTCTATAAGCTGAGTATCAATCCATGTATGGATAACACCTACAAAACCAAAAATAGGATGGGGGATATTCTTCATCTCATCGGGTACAGGTAACCTATTTGAAGCCCTATTAAAATGTTCGAACTCAGCACCATTTGGCACAAGATATGTGTGAGGATTTAATGGTTTTAGTTTATTATAAAGTCCCTGCGTTGTTGTGAAAACTACACTGCTTTTTTGAGCAAGCTCATCTTCCATGCGCTCAACCAAGGCTTTGTCAATAAAGCCTTGAAACTCTGAATGTTTGTCTATACAGTCGTAAACTAAAAGACTGTAAGAAAGATGTTCAAGAAGATCAACCGTGTTTGGCATGTAAGTCCATATTATAGGAGATTTTAAATTAAAGTTTTGATAGATAATTTCTTTAACAAAATTCGCTATCATTTTTTGATTGAATTTGTTTATAGCTCTTTTTTTGTTATAAAAAGGAATAATTGGTGGTAGAGCAAATACAAAAAGGTTTTCTTTTATTCTTTTTGGAGACTTTCTAAATCTTGTGAGGTAAGGTCTCAAACTTGGATCTTTTAATGGACCTATCAGAGTCACAGGTGGGTCTAAATAAAATATTCTACAATTTTTCGGCATTCTTTTCATTATCTGCTGCTTGCGTGTTGGTATAGGATCCCATGGCGTTGTTGAAAAACAAATTATATCTATCATCTTTTCTCAGTCCCTCAATAATCTTTGTTAAATTTTTTTACAAATCTTAAGATACAATATTTCTGGTAGCTCAGTCAACAAAAAATTCTAAAATCTCTTGACCAAGCTCAACAATTTGTAATACTATGGTCTTGATAAACTATTGTTGTGGAGGGAGAAACAAACATGAAAATAGTGGACCAAAAGGGAAGACTATTTGGTATCATTAACATTGTTGACCTCATTTTGATAGTGCTAATTGTAGCAATTGCATGGGTAGGGTTTGCCAAAATTTCATCCCATGCAAAATCATCCGACAATGCAGCAGAAAATGAGTTTGTGGAAATCAAGCCCGGTGAAGCGATCATCAATGTAAAAATTCCTCTTGCTGACCCTGTTATGGCTCAGTCTCTTCACAAAAATGATTTTCTGGTAACCGGCGATACTTTGACAAAATCATACATTCAGGACATTCAAATAAAAGATGGAATATATGAAAGAACATCATCAGACGGTAAAGTTATTGTTGCAACTCACCCATACAAAAAAGATATCTATCTTACTATTTATGGATACGTAAGTTTACAAGGTGCAACTATAAAACTTGACAAACAAACAGTCAGAGTTGGAAAGACATTCTATGTAAAGACAAGAACAACAGAACTTGTTGGAGTTGTAACTGGGGTGAAAATTGTGAAAGAATAAGGCTGGTGGAAATATGATTAAAGAAAGTTTTGCATACAAATTGGTTTTGTTTATGGCAAGATACTTAAAGGAAAGCAGAATATACGAGCTTGTCTCCAAGTTATTTTATTTTTCGAGATACTCAGCAGTCTTTGAACTTGTCAGAAAAAAACCAAAAGAAGATTACATACAACAATCTCTTTTTTTAAGGTCTCTTTCGAATTTTTATAGCAAAATTATAAAGGGCATACATCGGGTACTGCTATCCTCAAAAAGTTTATGGACACATAGTTTTTTGGTTTGTGTTGTCACACAGCAGATAAGATTTATGACAGAAAAACCTGCCTTTTTCTGCATTTTTTACGCTTTTATCTTTTACACTGGCTTTATAACTGGAAAAATTGTAAAAGGTGGGCTCTCAATAAAAAGTCTATTGTTGTGGGCCATCTTGCTACTGCTAAATTTCTTCTGCATTCAAGATGCCAAGAGGAAGTTCTCAAAAGATAGTATAATTATCAAATTTTTTAAAGACATTTTTGCCTGAAAAATAGATTGTGAAAGGTGAAATAGGATGGCTGAAAAGAAAACTTTATATATTACCTCTTTTTTGATATTTCTATTAGGAATTGTAAGTAGCTTAATCTCTGCAAAAGTTGGCATACTTGCGCTTAGCCTGTTTTTGCTTGTGCTAATAATAGCAGAAGATCCTTCAAAACTGTTGTGGGGTGTTGTACTTTACGCTTTTGTGGATTTTCTTTTCAGAAAACTTTCTATCTTAAGCGGTTTTGCTTCTGTATGGGATGAAGCGCTGTTTTTGATAATTGTCTTTGCATTCTTATTAAAGTCAATTATAAAAAATCAATCAAGTTTGAGACTTTCTCCTTTAGACGTATACATTCTGATCTTTTTGCTTGTTTGTGTGTTTTTGCTGCTTAAAAATTCGCCTGATATGAGAATAGCAATAGAAGGGTTTAGAGTATACGCAGAGTATGCCTTATGGTTCTTTGTCGGACTGTGGCTTTTAAAAGACGCAAAGCAGTTTGAAAGGATTATTACAATATTTATCCTGATGATGTTTATAATATCCATCTATGGCATATATCAGTATATTATTGGTGTTGAAATACCCTCAAGCTGGATTGATAGTAGTAGAGAGACGTATATAAGAACAAGGGTGTTTTCAATTATAGGAAGTCCAAATGTCCTTGGAAGTCTTCTGGCAATGTCAATCCCGTTTGTACTTCCATATGTGCTTTATGAGAAAAACATTAAAAAGAGAATTTATTATTCGGTAGTGTTGATTTCAATGATTGCCTGCCTTGGGTTTACATTTTCAAGAGGAGCATGGCTTGCATTTTTGTTTTCAATGCTTCTTTTTGGTTTCTTCATAGACAAAAAAGTTTTGGGTATTCTCTTTGCCATCTTTGTAGCAGTTCCTATTTTAGCACCTTCAATTGTAATGAGAGTACTTTATATGCTAAGCTCTGAGTATGCCAAAAGCAGCGCAAGGGCAGGCAGAATTGCTCGCTGGACAAAAGCATATGAAATTTTGATGCAGCATCCCCTCTTTGGAGTTGGATTTGGAAGATTTGGCGGTGCGGTTGCAAAAAGAAATATAGCCAATTCGTTTTACGTGGATAATTTTTATCTTAAAAGTGCTGTTGAAATGGGAATCATTGGAGTAGGTATTATGATTTTGGTGTTTATAGTAGGGCTTTTGCTTGCTGCAAGAACTGTAAAACACTTGCGTTCAAAAGAAGTAAAGAATATAGCAAGCGGAGTACTTATTGGTCTTGCAACAGTCTTGCTGCACAATATCGTTGAAAACATCTTTGAAGTTCCAATGATGACAACATATTTCTGGCTGTTTTTGGGATTTTTGTTTGCTCTCAAATCTGCAGAAGACAAAAGCCAAATTTTTGAGCAAAGCAATATTTACAACAATGGGGGAAGCTAAAAAATGCCATTTGACGGAGTTGTTCTAAGTGCCCTTAAAAAAGAATTAATCTCAGAGCTTGTAGATGGTAAAGTTGAAAGAATATATCAACCAAATCAGTTTGAAGTAAACCTCTATATTTACAAGCTCGGCAAAATAAAAAAACTCATTATCTCTGCAAATCCTTCTCTTCCAAGGATATATATCACAGAAAGGCAAAAGAAAAACCCAGAAGTTGCTCCAAATTTCTGCATGATTTTACGCAAAAACTTGCTTGGAGCACGGCTTATCAGAATTTATCAGGAAGGATTAGAAAGAATTTTGAAGATAAAATTTGAAACAAAAAGTGAGCTTGGCGACACAGAAATAAAATATCTTATATTTGAGATGATGGGAAGGCACAGCAATATATTCCTGGCAGATTCTAATTATAAAATTATTGATGCGATAAAAAGATTGACATTCGAAGATTCTCCAAGACCAATTTTACCTGGAGTCAAATACACATTGCCGCCAGTTTTGACAAAGAAAAATCCTATTGAAGTTTCGTTTGATGAATTTGTCTCTTTTTTTAAATCCTCAAACAAAAGTCCAGAAAATATACTGACTGATAATCTTTCAGGAATTAGCAAACAGTTTGCTAATGAAGTTATCTTGCGTGCACAAGTTTTTGAAAAAAGTCTTGAAAATACCGACATAATTAAAAGGATTTTTGATTCTTTAAAAGAATTATTATATTGTATAGTGGAAAAAGGGGAGATACTTCCAACACTTTATACTGAAAAAGGAAATGTAATTGATTTTTATGTTATTGACCTGAAATGTTTTTCTTCTTTTCCCAAAAAACATTTTTCAAGTTTAAATTTATGTATAGACGAATATTATTTTAAAAAAGAACAATACACAGTATTTATTGAGAAACGTCAATATCTTCAGAAGGTTATAGAACAAAACATAAAGAAGCTGAGCCAAAAATATGAGCAGAACATTCAAAAAATACAAGAGGCTAAAAATGCTGAGGTTTACAAAAAATATGGTGACCTAATTTTAGCAAATCTTTACCAGCTCAGAGAAACAAATGAGGATTTTGTTGAGGTTATTGATTATTACAGTGAAGATTTGTCTACTATAAAAATTCCGCTTGAAAAAGACAAAGACCTAAAACAAAACGCTGAGAGATATTATAAGCTTTACAATAAGCTTAAAAAAGCCGAGGAATATGCAAAAGCTGAAATTGCCGAAATTGAGAGAGAACTTGAGTTTCTGCAAAGTTTAGAAGCACTGCTTGAAAAGAGCCAAGAAATAGAAGATCTTTTGAGTATTGAAGAAGAGTTGGAAAAGGAAGGCTATATTAAAACTCAGGCAGAAAATGCAGGTCAGCAAAAGAAAAAAGAAAATCAAAAATCAAAACCCCACCATTTTATCAGTTCAGACGGATTTGACATATATGTAGGCAGAAACAACCTGCAGAATGATTTTCTCACCCTAAGATTTGCATCAAGCCATGACATCTGGCTTCACACCCAAAAGATCCCTGGCTCTCATGTTATAATTCGAACAAACAATAAAGAAGTTCCTCAGACAACTTTGATTGAAGCTGCACTTCTCGCAAGCTACTTTAGCAAAGCCAAGCATTCAACAAAAGTACCAGTTGACTATACATTTGTAAAGTATGTAAAAAAACCACCCAAAACCAAGCCAGGTTTTGTTATTTATGATAATTTTAAGACTATCATTGTTGATTCGCCTGAAAATATTGATAACTTTAACAAAGCTGAGTAATGGCTTCTATGTTTAACTATTGAAATAAACTAAAAATACGCACGGGAGGGATTTTGAATGCCAAAAGAAGGTAACTGCGTGGTTGCGCAATCGGGTGGACCAACTGCTGTCATCAATGCATCGCTTTTGGGTGTTATTGAAGAAGCTATGAAACAGCATCCGATCCGTGCCATTTATGGTGCTAAAAATGGAATCATCGGTCTTATCGACGAAGAGCTTTATGACCTCAGAATGGAAGATCCTGAAGAGCTAAAACTTTTAAAGACAACTCCATCATCTGCACTGGGCTCTTGCAGGTACCAGCTCAAGCCTTTTGAACATGATGAAAAGGACTATATTAAGATTTTCAATGTATTTGAGGCACACAACATCCGCTACTTTTTCTATATAGGCGGAAACGACTCAATGGATACAGCTGACAAATTAACACGATACGCGCAAAAGATTGGGTATGACATCTGCATAATTGGAATTCCAAAGACAATCGACAACGACCTTGTGATGACAGACCATTGCCCGGGTTTTGGAAGTGCTGCAAAATACATTGCAACATCTGTGATGGAAATTGCAAGAGATGCAGTAGTGTACCCAACAAACATTGTTACTATAATTGAAGTGATGGGGAGAAACGCCGGTTGGCTTGCAGCAGCGTCTGCACTGGCGTCTAAAGATATAGGGGCACCAGATTTAATATACCTTCCTGAAGTTCCATTTTCAATTGACAAGTTTTTGGATGATGTAAGAAACATTCATAAAAAGACCGGTAAGATTACCATTGTGGTTTCAGAGGGTATAAAAGACAAGGAAGGAAAGTATATTGCTGATATGAGCCACAAGTTTGGAATAGACGCGTTTGGACATGTACAGCTTGGCGGAGCAGCATTTGTTTTAGAAAACATCATCCGCGAAGAAGTGGAAAAGAGAGTAAAATCAATTCAATTCAACGTACTGCAACGCAGTGCTGCTCACATCATGTCCAAAACTGATGTTGAAGAAGCGTACATGGTCGGACGCATGGCAGTAAGGTACGCGGTGGAAGGTGCTTGCGGATACATGGTAGCAATAAAACGTGACAGTGACAATCCTTATTCAAGTTCGACAGAGCTTGTTGAACTGAACAAAGTTGCAAACGCTGAAAAGCTTGTCCCACTTGCGTGGATTTCACATGACGGTAACTATGTAAAAGAAGATGTTTTAAATTATATCCAACCACTCATTGAAGGTGAAGTTGAAGTCAAGTACGAAAAAGGTCTTCCTCGATATGCAAAACTCAGAAAGATAATGGTGCCAAAGAAAGTTGTATAAATCACAAAAAAGCGGGAGCTGGGACCAAAAGTCCTGCTCCCGCTTTAATTTTTACTGTGATTGAGCCATCTCAGATGAAGATGTAGATGCCTTTTCTTTTTTGATTATTACTGTATTTCCTTCAACAAAGTCCACTATAAACTCATCACCCTGCTTTATTTTTCCTTCCAGGATAGCCTCTGAAATCTTATCTTCTACCATGCTCTGAATTGCACGTTTTAGCGGTCTTGCACCAAACACAGGATCAAATCCTTTTTTAGCAATTGCCTCCACCAAAGCTGGGGTAAACTCTGCATAATACTCACTTGCTTTTATTCTTTCCTGTAAGTTTTTGAGCATTATCTCTACAATCTTTTTAACATCTTCTTCGTCAAGCGGATGGAAAACTATAATTTCATCAATTCTGTTCAAAAACTCTGGTCTAAAAGTTTTTTTCAGCTCATTCATGACATTTTCTTTTATTCTCTCATATGTCTTTTGTTTTTCATCCTCCGAAGTTGAAAATCCTAACTTTTTAGGGTTTGTAATGAGGTTTGCACCTATGTTAGATGTCATGATAATAACAGTGTTTCGGAAGCTAACCGTTCTTCCCTGAGAGTCTGTAAGTCTTCCATCGTCAAGTATCTGCAAAAGCAAATTAAAAACATCAGGGTGTGCCTTTTCTATCTCGTCGAAGAGCACCACAGAATAAGGTCTTCTTCTGACCTTTTCTGTGAGCTGACCACCTTCTTCATACCCAACATAGCCTGGAGGTGAACCAATGAGCTTTGACACGTTGAACTTCTCCATATACTCCGACATATCGATTCTTATCATAGCATCTTCTGTGCCAAACAGTGCCTCTGCCAAAGCCCGTGCAAGCTCTGTTTTACCAACACCAGTAGGTCCAAGGAAGATAAACGAACCAATTGGTCTTTTCGGGTCTTTGAGCCCAACTCTTCCTCGTCTTATAGCTCTTGCAACAGCTTTGACAGCCTCATCCTGACCAACAACTCGTCTGTGCAAAACCTCTTCAAGCTTTAATAACCTTTCTGATTCATCTTCAGTAAGTTTATTTACTGGAATTCCTGTCCAGCTTGACACGATATATGCAATGTCATCTTCTGTAACAATTGGCTGTGTCTTTTGCTGGTCATTTGTCCATGAATTTTTGATCTTTTCAAGTTCCTGGCGAAGCTTCATTATTTCATCTCTTATCTTTGCAGCCTTTTCATACTCCTGAAGCCTTATAGCCTCTTCCTTTTCCTTCTCAAGTTTTTCAATCTTCTCTTCAAACTCCTTCACATGCGGTGGCAAAGTATACATTCTGAGTCTCACTCTTGATGCTGCCTCATCAATAAGGTCAATTGCTTTGTCCGGCAAATATCTATCTGTGATATATTTGGTAGACAGCTCAACAGCAGCTTTTATAGCTTCATCAGTTATCTTAACACCATGATGAGCCTCGTATTTGTCTCTAAGCCCTTTCAAAATCTGTATAGCCTCTTCAGGTGTTGGCTCACCTACTAAAATTGGCTGGAACCTTCGCTCAAGTGCAGCGTCCTTTTCTATATGTTTTCTATACTCATCAAGTGTTGTTGCTCCAATGACCTGTATCTCACCGCGTGCAAGAGCAGGTTTTAAGATGTTTGACGCATCAATTGCACCTTCCGCTGCCCCAGCACCAATTATAGTGTGCATCTCATCAATAAACAGAATTACATTTCCTGCTTTTCTTACCTCTTCCATAGCTTTTTTGAGCCTTTCTTCAAACTCTCCTCTGAATTTCGAGCCTGCAACCATAGCAGAAAGGTCTAAAGCCACAACCCTTTTGTTTCTCAACAGTTCAGGAACATTTCCTTCAACAATCTTCTGTGCAAGCCCTTCAACAATAGCAGTCTTACCCACACCCGGCTCACCAATCAAACACGGGTTGTTTTTGGTTCTTCTTGACAAAATCTGGATGACTCTTTCTATCTCCTTTTCACGGCCAATTACAGGGTCAATTTTGCCCTCGAGCGCAAGCTGGGTGAGGTCTCTGCTAAACTGATTCAATGTTGGAGTGTTCTGTGTTTGGAAATTTATCTGCTGCTGCGGGGACACCCCACCAACATTTTTTGCATCCTCGTTCAAAAGCTTCATAATCTCTTCAAAAAGCCTCTGAGGATCAACACCAAGATCCATTAAAATCCTGACAGCAACACTTTCACCTTCCCTCATTATAGCAAGCAGGATATGTTCAGTGCTGATATAGCTACTACCAAGCCGTCTTGCTTCCATGAAGGCAATCTCAAATACTCTTTTTGTCCTTGGAGTGAAACCTGTTGGTGGCTGGGGAAGCTGATAGTCACCACGTCCAATCAGCTCTTCAATTTCATCAATTACTTTTTCTTCAGTAACACCTTGACTGTGTAAAACCCTTGCTGCAATGCCGCCACCTTCTCTTATAAGTCCTAAAAGCAAGTGCTCTGTCCCGACATAGTTATGGCCAAGCTCGGCAGCAGCCTGCTGCGCAAGCATTATTGCTTTCTCAGCTCTTTCTGTAAACCTTCCTTGAAACATATTAATCTACCTCCCTATTCTAAAATTTTTCTTATGAGTTCCGCTCTTTTTATGTCTCTTTCTTCCGGTGTCATTTCCCTGCCAAAGTAGTCTTGTATGATAGCAGGCTGAATTAAACTCAAAAGCACATCCAGTTTATCGATTGTTGTCTCCTTTATTATACCCATGCTGATACCCATTCTAACCTCAGATATGAGCTTTAAAGCTTCATTCGAAGAAATATTTCTTGCATACTTCAAAATTCCATAAGCCCTATAGACCTTATCTTCTACAAAAGATCTATTTTCGTTCAAAAGACGCAATCTTGCCTGCTGCTCCTGTTCTATTATCTGATTTGTGATTGAAACTACATTTGCTATAATGTCTTCTTCAGGCTGACCCAAAGTTATCTGATTAGAAATCTGATACAGGTTCCCTGCAGCCTCACTTCCCTCACCATAAAATCCCCTCACTGCAATCCCCAGCTTTGTTATTGTATTAATTATTTCTTTCATATATCCTAAAAGTGTCAGGGCAGGAAGATGAAGCATGAAAGATGCTCTCAATCCTGTTCCAACATTTGTAGGACATGAAGTAAGATACCCCCATGTTTCGTCATAGGCATAAGGAAGATGTTGTTCTAAAAAATCATCAATTCTGTTTGCATCTTCCCATGCCTTTTGTATCTGCTGTCCCCTGTAAAGAACCTGAATTCTTAAATGGTCCTCTTCATTTATCATAATGCTGATATTCTCATTTTGGTCAATTGCTACAGCGCTTTTTATTTTTGATGAGGCAAGCGCAGGTGATATTAAATGTTTTTCTATCAGTACCTGACGTTTTATAAGTGGTAATTTTTTTATCTCTAAAAAGTCAAAGTGATACTGCTTATTTTTCAAAATTACACTTTTCACCCTCTCTATAACATTTGCGGCATCATAGTCATTCATCTTTATGGTAAATGGAACATCAGAAAGATTTCTTGCAAGTCTTATCCTGCTTGTGATAACAATATCATTCATCTTAACAAATCACTCCCGTGAAAGCTTTTTTTCAAGCTCTCTTATTCTATCTCTAATCTGAGCAGCTTTTTCATATTCTTCATTCTTTATTGCCACATTGAGCTCTATTTTGAGCCTGTCAATTTCTCTTTTTATTGCTATATCTTCACCCATCTTTGTAGGAATTTTACCAACATGTTTTGTATTGCCGTGAATTCTGCGGAAAATGGGATAGAGTTTTTCTGAAAAGGAACTATAGCACATAGCACAGCCAAACCTGCCAGCTCTTCTGAACTCGTCAAATGTCATCCCACAACCCTTGCATGTAAGAGCAATCTCGAAAGAGGGCTTTAGAACCTGCGCTCCAAAAGCTGGCTCCAGTATTCCTGCCAAAAAGTTTGTTACAGAAAATGGTGTATCAAACTCTATACTGCCTTTTTGCTTTGCACAAACCTCGCAAAGATGCATCTCGGTTTTAACTCCGTTTATAATCTGTGTATAGTGCACAGTTGCAGGTCTTTTCCCACAATTTTCACAAAGCACGACATATCACCATCCTTTAAAAAGAAAAGCTTCATCTCATTTAAATATTACCCATTCATAAGAGAAATTATCATTGCTTTTAGAATTAACATTCTGAGCGTATCTTTCAATGGCTGATTCACCGGCAATGTTTTATCATTGAGCGCAGCTTTCATTATATTTGCTTCCCTTTTTGATATCACACCATTTTCGAGTAAACACTCAACAATCTCGTTTGCCTGGTGCTGACTTACTGGCGAGTTTATATTATTCAAAATATTTTCAAGCAAGTTAGAAGAATTTTCAAACTTGACTTTTACAATTCTAATAGAACCACCACCGCCACGTTTACTTTCAATGTAATACCCTCTTTCAATAGTAAACCTGGTGGAAAGCACATAATTTATCTGCGATGGTGCACAGTTGAAAAAGTTTGCAAGCTCATTTCTCTGAATTTCAACCTCACCATCTTTTTTTTCAATCAGGTCCTTTATAAACTCCTCAATGATGTCAGAAAGCCTTGGCATATAAACCTCCCCCGTTTTAACCTTTGCTGACTTTGACTATCTTTGACCTTGCAAATATATTTTAATATATTTTTCTCTAAAATGCAACATATTTTTTATTGTTAAGAAACCACAAATATAATATAATTATTTGTATAAAATGCTCGCTTAAGAGGAAAGGAAAGAAAAAATTGAAATTGAAAAAAGTAGCATACATAATCTTTCTAATTGCTTTGGGATTATCTTCTTTCATAATATACATATATCTGAGCAAAAACTTTTTTTCAGCTATAATTTTAAAACAAAACTATGCTTATCTTCAAAAACAAAAGCTAAAGCCCCTTGAAAAGCCAAGAACTTCTCACAGGTCAAAATCGGTCAAAAATATTTCTGATTCTCAAAGCAAAGATGTACAATCCAGGAAACAAGGGAAAAACGAAAAAGTTATTTACCTTACTATTGATGATGGACCTTCACCCGCTACTCCTTTAATCCTTGACATTTTAGAAAAAGAAAAAGTTAAAGCCACATTCTTTGTTGTCGGCTCAAATTGTATAAAGTATCCACAATACTTAAAAGAAATCTATCAGAAAGGTCATTTGATAGGAAATCACTCATATTCTCATAACTACAAAAATATATATAAAGATTTTAATCATTTTGTTGAAGACTTCAAAAAGGCACAAGATACAATATATAAAATTACAGGAATAAAACCTAAATATTACAGATTCCCCGGTGGGTCATTAAATAGAGTTTCAACTCAAATAAAAAAATTCCTTGACACAAACGAAATTGTTTACATCGACTGGAATGCAATTACTGGAGACTCAAACAAAAATCATGAAAAGCTTTCTCCCAGTCAAATATTAAAAATTACAATCTACACAGCTCACAAAAGAAATGAAGTTGTTCTACTGATGCATGACAGCTTATCTAAGAAGAACGTCATTGAAGCTCTGCCAAGTATAATTAGAACTTTTAAAAAACAGGGCTATAAATTTGAAACAGTTGATAAAATGCGAAGACCACTTCAATTTAAAATAAAAGCCGCATCACACTGATGCGGCTTTTAACTTCCCCATTTTTATTTAAACCTGCAGTGGTTACCTTGCTGCCTTTATTTTGGAGAAACAATCACTGCAGTATATGGGTCTGTCATTTCTGGGTCTGAACGGAACCTTTGTTTCCTTGCCACACGCGCTGCACACTGCATCGTAAAGTTCACGTCTTTGAGTTTGTCTGCCTTCTCTTTTTTGCATAGCCTTTCTCTGATCTCTGCACTCTTTGCATCTTGTTGGTTCGTTCTTGAACCCCTTCTGCGCGTAAAATTCCTGTTCACCTGCTGTGAACACAAACTCTCTTCCGCAATCCTTGCAAACTAAAACCTTGTCTTGATACATTCTAAAATTCCCCTCACTTCATGGATTTAGATTTTTCTGACGCCCATTGTTCCTTTGCCGAACAACTAACGTCTTTTTAATTATAACCCCTTTTTAGCATTTTGTAAATAGCAAATTAAAAATTTTTTTACTCCTCTTCTTCCTCCTGCATTGAAGCCTTAGCCGCCTCTATTACCTTTTGGGCAATATGACTCGGCACCTCTTCATACCTTGCAAACTCCATGGAAAAATATCCTCTTCCCTGTGTCATGGACCTGAGGTCTGTTGCGTATTTGAACATCTCTGCAAGAGGAACCTCTGCCAAAATCTCTTCTAAGTGATTGTCAAGCGGCTGCATACCCAGAACTCTTCCTCTTCGCCTGTTCAAATCCCCCATAATATCACCTGTGTAGTTTTGTGGAACTACAACCTTCACGCTCATGATAGGCTCTAAAAGCACCGGGTTTGCTTGCGCAAGACCTTTTTTGAAGGCCAAAGATGTTGCAACTTTGAACGCAAGCTCTGATGAGTCAACTGGATGGTATGACCCATCAACTAAAGTAGCTTTTAAATTCATAACAGGATAGCCTGCAAGTACACCCTTTTTAATACACTCTCTCAGTCCCTTTTCAACAGCAGGAATGTACTGTTTTGGAACAGCACCTCCAAATATTTTCTCTTCAAAAACCAAGTCTTCTTGCTGGCTTGGTTCAAATTCAATAAACACATGCCCGTACTGTCCATGCCCACCTGTTTGTTTTTTGTATTTTCCTTCGCTTTTTACCTTTTTTCTGATAGTTTCTCGATAAGGAACTTTTGGGTCGGACAAAACAACCGAGACGCCAAACTTGTTTTTAAGTTTGCTGACGATCACATCTATGTGCATTTCACCAATACCATAGATGATGTTTTGACCAGTCTCATTGTTCTTTTCTATCCTGAAAGTGAGATCCTCTTCCATGAGCCTGTGAAGACCGTTCGAAATCTTTTCCTCATCGCCTTTTGTCTTTGGCTCAATTGCAAGCATAAGCCATGGACGCGGAAAATCAATTTCTTCAAGCTTGACAGGTCTTGACTGCTCGCACAGGGTTGAGTTTGTCAGAGTAGATTGAAGCTTTGTCACAACACCAATATCACCTGCAACAAGCTCAGATACAGGAATCTGCTTTTTGCCCCTTATCATAAAGAGCTGTGAAATCTTTTCTGGCTTTTCAGACATGGTATTAAGTAATGTCATCTCTGGCTTTAGAACACCGCTTACCACTTTCAGATATGAAATCCTGCCAACAAACGGGTCAGCAACTGTTTTGAACACAAAAGCACAGACAGGTTGATTCTTGTCTACTTTTATATTCAATTCACTTCCATTTTTTGCGTCTTTTGCTTTATACTGCTTTACATTAGCTGCTGGTAAGAGTTTACAGATGCTATCCAAAAGTTCTTTTATCCCAAGGTTCTTAGCAGCACAGCCACACAGTATTGGAAAGACTGACCTTTGTTTTATCCCTTCGCTAAGTCCCCTGTAAATTTCATCCTCAGAGATTTCATCTCCTGAAAAATACTTTTCCAAAAGATTTTCATCATTTTCTACTGAATCTTCTATTAAAGTATTTCTTATCTTCTCAATTTTATCACTCAACCCGCTCGGAATTTCTATTTCCTTAGCGGTGTTATCTTCATACCTGTAAGCTCTTTTTGAAATCACATCAACAAAGCCAATAAACTTTCCATTTTCCATTATTGGATACTGAATCGGGATTGCTTTTGGTGTTAAAACCTGATTAATTCTATCTACTACTTTTTCAAAATTGGCATTTTCCTCATCCATCTTGTTGACAAATATAAGCAGTGGAAGTCCTTGCTTTTGAGCAAGCTCCCATGCCTTTTCAGTACCAACCTGCACACCTGTCTTTGCCCCAATTACCAACACTGCAGAGTCAGCTACATGCAGCGCTTCATATACTTCTCCAACAAAGTCAAAGTATCCCGGCGTGTCAAGAATGTTTATCTTGCAGTCCCGCCACTCAAGAGGCTCTACTGTCATTGAAATTGAAATTCGCCTTTTTATCTCCTCCGGGTCAAAGTCTGAGGTGGTTGTACCATCTTCTATCCTTCCCATCCTGTCAATACACTTTGCAGCAAATAACATACTCTCTGTTAGGATTGTTTTTCCGTCCCCCCCATGACCAAGTAAAACCACATTTTTTATATACTGCGGCGCATAATCTTTCATACAGGCATTCCCCCTTGTAACTAAAAATTTAATTTGTGTATGATAAATAAGATATTCTACAATAATATCAAAAATCCTTTTACTATATCCTCAATCCTTTTAGAAAATTTAAAAATGCAACCCGAGTAAAAAGCAAAAATCTGTAAAATGTTTATAAATTTTATTGACTTATAAAAAAAAATTGCTGTAAAATTTTATTATAAAAAATCTTTCCTAATATTTATCCTAAAAATAAAGGAGTTTTATGACAACATGAAAAAAGTGACAATTGATCAGCTTGAAGAAGGTATGAAACTTGCGCGGGACGTATTTACTGAAAATGGAAAGCTTTTGCTTCCAGAAGGATTTATCATCAAACCTTCATTTATTCAAAAGCTAAAAGAACACAATATCGACAGTGTCTATGTGGAAGATGAAAAAACCGAAAGTTATGTAAAAGAAGAGGTAATTTACCATGAAACCTTTGTTGCTATTCAAGACCTTATGCTGTCTGCAAAAGCAGGAGAAATTGTTGACCCATTTGTTGCCAAAGAAATTGTAAACGACATTGTGGCGCAAATAATTGAAGAAGAGGATGTGTTCTTGAGAATTGTTGGATTTAGAGATGTTGACAACTATACATATTTTCACTCTGTAGATGTTAGTATTTTTGCTGCTATAATTGGAAAGCTTTTAGAACTTGACAGGAAACAAATAGAAGATTTGTCTTTAGCAGCACTTCTGCATGATTTTGGCAAAATGAAAATCCCCCATGAGATATTAAATAAACCTGCAAAGCTTACTGATGAAGAGTTTGAAGAGATGAAAAAGCACACTATATATGGATACCAAATTGTAAAAAACATGGATGGTATTTCTGAACAAATAGCAGAAGTGGCACTTTTGCACCATGAAAGACTTGATGGGTCTGGTTATCCTCTCAAACTCAAAGGTGATAAAATACCTTTGTTTGCAAAAATTGTAGCAATTGCAGATGTGTATGATGCTCTGACTGCAGATAGAGTTTACAAAAAGAAAATTGTGCCCACGAAGGCGGCAGATTATCTCACAAAGTATGCTGGTGTTCATTTTGACAAAGATATTGTTCAAAAGTTTTTAAAAATGGTTGTAAAATATCCGGTGGGTTGCTTTGTTATTCTAAATACTGGTGAGATCGCAATTGTGTACGAAGAAAATCCTTTTAACAAAACAAGACCTATCGTGAAAGTTGTTGCAAAAAAAGAAGGTCCACCAGTCTTAAAACCGTATTTTGTGGACCTTGCTCAAGATAATAAAAGAGAAATTATTGATGTGATTAATTACTAACTCTTTTTGCTTACAAGACTTATATAAGGAACAGCATTTTCGCGGTAAGACGACATTATTCCTTTTTGCAGCTTAAAGTAGCCGCAGGATGCAATCATAGCTGCATTATCTGTACAGTACTTAATTTCAGGTACAAAAAATTCAATATCGTGCTGTGTACATTTTTCATAAAATTCTTTCCTGAGCCTTGAATTTGCAGCAACACCACCGGCAACTGCTATTTTTCTTATATTCGTCTCAAGTGAAAGATTGATTGTCTTTTCTACAAGAATGTTTACTACTGTTTTTTGGAAAGATGCAGCAACATCCTCCACTTTAAATTCCTCGCCTTTCTGCCAAAGTCCATGAACATGGTTTATCACTGCAGATTTCAATCCGCTAAAACTAAAATTATATCCCTCAACATCAGCAACAGGATATTTGTATTTATCCTCATCGCCCAGCTTGGCAATCTTGTCTATGGCAGGGCCGCCAGGATATCCAAGCCCTAAGTATCTTGCAATCTTGTCAAAAGCCTCGCCTGCTGCGTCATCTCTTGTTTTTCCAACTACCTCATATTCTTCAAAATCTTTTAAAACAATTAAATTTGTATGCCCTCCAGAGACAACCAGAACAATCAGCGGTGGCATAAGCTCAGGGTATGTTATAAAATTGGCATAAATATGCCCTTCAATGTGATTCACAGCAGCAAACGGAAGCTTTTTAGAAAAGCTTAATGCCTTTGCAAACGAAAGCCCAACAAGAAGCGAACCTACAAGCCCAGGTCCGTACGTTGCAGCAACACCATCTATATCGTCTACTGTTAAACCCGCCTGCTTGAACGCCATGTCAACAACGTATGAAATCTTTTCAACATGTTTACGAGAAGCTATCTCCGGTACAACACCACCAAACTGATGATGGATGTCAATCTGAGAGTATATCACATTTGACAGAACCTTTCTTCCATCTTCTACAATTGCAGCAGAGGTTTCATCGCATGATGTTTCAATCCCAAGTACAAGCATCTTTTAGTTCTCAGCTCCTTATTCAAACTTTAGCACCTTTTATTATACCAAACTCTCATAGAATTTTAATTTTTTCTAACACATATTTTTGATATAATAGATTAGTCTAAAATTTAATAGGGGAGGTCATAGGTTTGACAGTATTTCAGGCAATCTTTTTAGGAATACTGCAAGGTCTTGGAGAATTCTTGCCAATTTCAAGCTCTGCACACTTGATAATCTTTCCATGGTTTTTTGGCTGGAAAGAGCACTCTCTTGTATTTGATGTTGCTCTTCATCTTGGAACACTCTTAGCGGTACTTGTATACTTTTGGAAGGATTACTTTGATATTGTAGTGCAAGGAATCTCAAAACCAAAATCTGAAAAAGGAAAATTACTGTGGTTTATTATAGTTGCAACAATTCCCGGCGCTCTTTTCGGATACTTTTTCGAAAATATTATAGAAAGTGTTTTTAGAAAACAATATCTTTTGATTGCAATTGTGCTTGCCGTATTTGGATTTATACTATATTACGTAGATTCAATTGCTAAAAATAAAGTTGAACTTTCACAGATGAATGTTTTTCATGCGACTTTAATTGGTGTCTCACAAGCACTTGCTCTTTTCCCCGGTATTTCACGGTCTGGCATAACAATGACAACTGGACTTTTACTTGGTCTTAAAAAAGAAGCTGCAGCTAAATTTTCGTTCTTGATGTCAGCACCTATTATACTTGGTGCCGGAGCTGTATCGCTTTTAAAAAACATAAATCATGTGGCTGCAGAGTTTTCAAACTTTGCAATTGGCTTTTTTACATCGGCAACAGTAGGTTTTCTGGCAATTCATTTTTTGCTTGGTATTGTCAAAAAAAGCGGTTTTAAAATCTTTGCATATTACAGATTTTTCTTAGCTGCAGTTATTTTAGCCTTTTATCTTTCGAAAGTAGTGTAGATAAACTCAACATTACTATAATGCCAAGACCTATATATCCCATGAAAGAATATAATTTTCTCAGTAATATCTGGAACTGGTTAAAGCCTAAAAGAAGCGAAATAATGATAACAAAAAACTCAGCTTTTGAGTTTTTGATAGAATAGCAAAGTCCCATGTAATTTGCAAGAACTGTTGTAAGTATTTCTAAAAATGCACATGCAACAAGAATAGATTGCAAAAATACACTCTTTTCAGCTTTCAAAAGAGGCATCTGAGAAGTTTGAATGTTATTTTTTGAAAGCAATATAGTATTTATAATGTTCAGAAGCAAAAAAATTAGTATTGATGATATTACTATTGAGAATTTTATCTCCTCTTTATGAAATCTTTCCTTTAGCCCATTTACTACAGGAAATGCTAACAATGAATTGTAAGCAGAGTAAAGTAGAGGAGAAATAATATGTTGAAAAATATTTTTTGGTAAAGTATACTTTAAACTTTCAATTTGAAAGACTATCTCATTTTTATACACAGATCTTAGAAAAACAAAACTAACTGTTATAATTAAAATACTAACAACCACCTTATTTATATTTACAACTGCCAACAGACCATGCTTGAAAATTGCAATGCTCAAGATAAAACAAAGCAAAGTAAAAACATACCTGCTTACTCCCAAAAATTCTTCTCCAAGTTGACCAAATGCAGAAAACATAACTATTAGTGTGATTATAGAAAAGAGCAAGATGTAAGTCCTAAATATATTTAAAATCACTCTACTTTTAATCTTAATATCCAAAAGGTAAAGTAAAATGAGAAGTATCAAAATGGAAGAAAGGCTAATATAAAAAATGCTTGTTTCTTTGAACTGTGAGAAAAAATAGAAAATCTCCTGACCGGTGGAAAAACCAGCACCTATTATTGAGCCAAGGACGCTTGATACAATTGCAAAAATTTTTCCCATGCGCGTTGGTTCTCCTAATATTTTTTTCTCAACTTACATGATATTTAAATTCAAAATACTATATGAAAGAATTCTGGAGGAAGAAAAATGGAATTTATAAAACAAATATTTATATCTATTGCTGAATACCTTTCTCAATTTGGTCATCTTGGCATATTTATAGGAATGACGCTTGAGTCTGCCTGCATTCCAATACCTTCTGAGGTCATATTGCCACTTGGTGGATACCTTGCATACAAAGGAATTGGAAGTGTGCTTTCCATGACTATTGTGGCAACCTTAGGATGTTTGGCTGGTTCTATAATAGCATATATAGTAGGGTACTTTGGCGGAAGACCATTTATACTCAAATACGGTAAATACTTTTTTATATCAAAGCACGATTTCGAAAGGGCAGAAAAATTCTTTCAAAAAAGAGGAGAAATTACTATATTTATGAGTAGACTTTTGCCTGTAATAAGAACATTCATATCACTGCCAGCGGGTATTGCCAAGATGAACTTTACAAAATTTTGCATTTACACTGTTTTGGGTTCATTTCCATGGTGTTTGCTCTTTGTTTATCTTGGCAAAAAACTTGGCGATAATTGGAAGTCAATCGAAGAACATTTAAAAGGTTTGGACTATTTTATATTAGTCTTAATAATTGTTGCAATTGTGGGTTATGTTGTCTATAAAATCTTCAAAGGCAAAAAGTCAGCCGAGGTTGAATAAATATAAATATTGATGTATAATTATTAAAAATCTTAAAGTGAGGGACCAGGATTATGAAAATAGAGGAAATAATCTCTTATGATTCACAGTACTATGTCAATGTGTTTGGCAGTCGAATACCACTTGCTTTTGAAAGAGGAGAAGGATGTATTCTTTATGACAGTCAAAATAAAGAATACCTTGATTTTATCTCTGGAATTTCTGTGTGCAATTTGGGGCACAGCCACCCAAAATTTGTGGCTGCCTTAAAAGACCAAATTGAAAAGCTTATACACACATCAAGCCTGTTTTACATTGAACCTCAAGCACTTCTGGCAAAAAAGCTTGCTGAAGTTTCTAAATTTGACAAGGTATTTTTTTGTAATTCCGGAGCTGAAGCAAACGAGGCTGCAATAAAGCTTGTGAGAAATTATTTTTATAAAAAAAGTCTTTTAAAATATAAAATCATTACACTTGAAAATTCATTCCATGGAAGAACACTTGCAACAACTGCTGCAACAGGTCAGAAAAAATATCAAAAGCCTTTTGAGCCAATGCCAGAAGGATTTATAAACGTTGAGGCAGATATTGAAAAAATAAGAAATGCCATAGATGACAAAACAGCAGCAGTTATGATTGAACTTGTCCAGGCAGAAGGTGGAATAAAGGTGCTTTCAAAAGAGTTTGTACAAAAACTTTTTAATTTTTGTAAAGAACATGGGCTTTTGTTTGTAATTGACGAGGTTCAAACAGGTATCGGAAGGTGTGGCAGTCTTTTTTGTTTTCAGCAGTATGATGTAATTCCTGATATAATTACTCTCGCAAAAGGGCTTGGAAATGGTGTACCGATTGGAGCTATGCTTTGCAAAAAAGAGGTTGCCACATTTGAACCAGGTGAACATGGCTCAACTTTCGGGGGAAATTTGCTTGCAACAAGAGCAGCTCTTGAGGTGTTGAGAATAATTGAAGAAGATAATATAATTGAAAATGTAAACAAAATGGGGGATTATTTAAAGCAAAAGCTTCTTGAACTAAAAGAACAATTTGATTTTATGGTGGATGTTAGAGGTTTGGGCCTTTTAATAGGTGTTGAATTTTCTTTCCCTGTGAAAGAACTTGTAAAAGAGTTAGCTTTAGCCGGGCTTTTGACAAGCAGTTGCGGTGGTGGAAACGTCATAAGATTTGCTCCACCTTTGATTGTTCAAAAAACTCACATAGATAAAGCCTTGGAAATCTTTAAAACCGTGGTGAAAAGATATGCTGACATGGGAAGAGCTTGAAAATGCGTGTATTTCATGTGAAAAATGCCCTATTTCTAAAAATCGCACAAACGTTGTGGTGGGTGATGGAAATAAAAACGCAAAGCTTGTATTTGTGGGGGAAGCACCTGGTGAAGAAGAAGACAAGCAAGGAAAACCATTTGTAGGAAGAGCAGGAAAGTTTTTAGATTTAGCTTTGACCTCTTTAGAACTTTCAAGACAAAAAGATTTTTATATCTGCAATATTTTAAAGTGTAGACCCCCAAACAACCGTGTTCCGACAGAGCTTGAAGCTCAAAATTGCTTGCCTTTTTTAAGAGCCCAGATAAAACTTATCTCTCCAAAAATAATTGTGTGCCTTGGTGCAACAGCTATGAAATATATTCTTGGTAAAGACCTCAAAATTACTCAAGACAGAGGAAAGTGGTTTGAAAAAGGTGGTGTTTGGATTATGGCTACATACCATCCAGCAGCACTTTTAAGGGACCCGGGCAAGAGAGAGGATTTTTACAGGGATTTGAAAAGTGTTAAGCAAAAGTTAGAAAAATTGATATAAAAAGGGGCTATCCAGTTATATTTTTGGACAGCCCCTTGTTCTTTTATGGTATTTTTACTTTAACTACATTCCCACCTACTATCCTATCTGAATAAATAGCATAAACTGTTATATAATAGTAATGTCCTTTCTTTAATTCTTTATACTCCCCGTTTATTAAATATTTATCTTTTGCCTTTACGTTTATCGAAGTTATGTTCTTATCCGAAATTGCTGCAAGCAAGCCATCTTTGTTAATATCAGGTGATGAACTGGACTCTGATACAACAACTCTATAACCTTGAAGTTTCTCGTTATCTATTCTTTCCCATTTCAGATTAATACACCACTGCCCCCACCATTTTACCGTTTTTGCTTGCAATTTAGGTCTTAATTTTGCAATCTCTAAATTTGAGTAATAAACTGCTTTTACGCTATTGCCAGATACAACCCTGTCTTGATACTGAGCCGTAATACTGAAGTAATACTCTTCTCCATCTTTTAGATACTCTCCAAAATCCCCACCTTTGTAAGGTACGGTGTTGTCAATAATGTATTGAGTTGTGTTTTTGTCATTGATAAAGACCAAGTAACCATTATTTGGGTATTTCGGTTCTTTTGTTTTCTTAGATATTACAATCCAGTAACCCACAAGGCGAACATCCTCTATTTTGCGCCAGCTCAAAACAAATTTATTTTCTTTATATTCATATTTTACAGATGGTTTTTCAAAATAGTTTGGTATAACTGGTATCTTCATTTTTATAGCGTTGCCTTTTACATATACATTTCCTTCATAAATTGCTGTAATACTAAAATAATATTCTTCTCCGCTTTTTATATAAACTCCAAAATCGCCATTATTGTATTTTGAATTTACCCCAATTTCAACATAATTAACATTCCGGTCAGAAAAAATTTTGAAATAACCATCTTGCGGATACCCTGGAGAGCTATTATTCTTTGAGATAACCACTGCATATCCTTTAAATTTTTTATCATTTATTCTATTCCAAACAAGTACAACTTTATCGCCTTTTGTATAAGCTGCAACATTAGGTACAGAATAATTATTTTGCTGATTGTTATTTGTTGAAGAATTATCATCATAGGTAATTTTCTCTTCAATTGATTGTGTATTCAAAACATTGTATAGTAGCACTGCAGCCTGAGCGCGAGTAAGAATTCCCTGTGGCTCAAATTTATATTGATTAGAATTTGGAACTGGGCTTCCTACCATAATACCTTTTGCAATAGCAATTGCAACATATTTAGCAAGATTCTTCGATATTTGATCTTTGTCAATGTAGTTGTTCAAAATATTCAAATCAACATTTCCATTCTGCAGCCCCTTTGCCTTTACAAGAGCAACTGCCATATCTTCCCTTACCGCATAATCAGATGGTTTGAAATAATCTCCATTTTGAGTTCTAAAACCTGTCAAATAATATTTTGCACTCTCAACATAAGGATATGCCCAGTGGTCTTTCGGGACGTCTTTAAAGGATGGTTCATCTGTTACTTTGATTGGAAGATTCAAGCTAATTACCATAATCCTCGCAAATTCTGCTCTTGTAACTGGATTATCAGGTCTGAATGTATTGTCTGGATAGCCTGTTATAATTCCTCTTTCTACCATAAATTTTACAGCATTATATGCCCAGTGATTTTGAGGAAGGTCAGAAAAAATTGGATTTGATTGATTTTGAGAGAAAGAAACTCCAAAAGATAAAGACATTACAAAGACTAATACCAAAAAGCCTGACAATATTTTTTTGAAATATTGGTACATCTTCCTCTAACCCCTTTCAAAAAATTAAGTTCTTATTCAATAACATTATACCTAATATTTGTATAATTAATATTATGATATTATTACAGAACTATGTAAATTTTTGTTTTATTTTTCTCGTTGAAACCGCACTAACTTTTTGAGATAATCATAGTACATACTATATATTAAAATTCCGGTGGTTGGTGATATGCTTGAAGTATATGAACAAATTACAAAGCTTAAAAATATAATTGAACGATTCAGCAGCTTTATCATTAATGCTTCCTCCGAAAAAGATATAAACGAAATACTTCTAATGACAATTGACACCTGCTTAGAGTTGACAGGAAGCGATGGTGCAACAATCTATCTAAAGGAAACGATAGACCAAGAAGAAAAGCTTGTTATAAAGGCTACTAAAAATTTGTCTGTCAATTTCGAATTTTATTTAGGATATTCTTTGCCAATTTCACCAATAAGTCTTTGCGGATATGCAGCAGTATACCAAAAACCTGTTGTTATAAATGATACTTTGAATTTGCCTGAAAATCACGAATTTAGACAGTTCAAATTCTTTGATAAGAGTTTACATTATATTACAATCAATACGATAACCGCTCCCATATTTGATTTTGGTAATAATCTCTTGGGAGTGTTGCAGGTAATTAATAAGAAAGCAAAACCAAATATAAAATTAGATGAAACCAATGCTACCCTTTTTACTATTAGCTATACTGAAACAGATGTAAAGCTTATATTAGCAATTTCTTCTATTGTAGGTACTCTTCTTGACAGAGCTAAAGCTTATGATAAAATTGAAATATCTGTTACCAATACGCAAAAAATGCTGGCTAATATGTTTGATTCTGTAAAAAAGTCTATCTCAGTTTTAAATGATATTTTAGTAAGCGGTCAACAAAAATTCATAGAGTCTTTACAAACCGAAAAGAAAGAAAAAATTCTTTCACTCAAAGAAGGAATAGAACTATTTAAAAAACAATACCAGCTTTCTAAAATTACTGAAACAATTATGAGCATAGCTTATCTGATAACAAGAAATGTGGATATAAAGGTGATAGATGTTCTGCATGAAGTTATTTCAACAGAAATAAGAGTTTATGACATACCTGTAAAAGTAAATAATAGCGAATATGCAATTTTTCTTCACAATGTCGACATAATAAAAGCACGGATGATTGCTAAAAGAATAGAACGTAAGGTTTTTGAAAAGCTTAAGCTCAACGAAATGCTATATACCTCATTAAAATTTTTATGGAGTTTTTATGAATTAAAACCTGATGAAGAAAAAAATATTGAAGAAGTGCTTAGTTATTTACAAAAAATAGCTAAAGAGAATGAAGGTGAAATTACATAATGAAAACGCCTGTGTTGAATTTTTTAGGAATAGGGAGTGCTTTTAATCCTTACTTTAATAATACTTCTGCTTATTTTGAATTTGACTCAGAATTATTTTTAATTGACTGTGGTGAAGGTATATTTTCAAGTCTTTATAAACTCAAATTGCTTGAAAAATACAAAACAATTAATGTTCTTATAACCCATACTCATTCAGATCACATAGCTACTTTAGGTCATTTACTTCTTTTCTGTTTCTATGAACTAAACAAAAGAGTTAAAATTTTTTTTCCAGAAGAATCTTTAATTTCTTCTTTGCTCAGCGGTATGGGCGTAGCAAAATATACTTATGAATTAATAAAGTTCCAGAACCCATTTATATATAAAGAAATTTTGACGATAATATCAATAGAACAAATACATGTTAGTGAAATTCCTTGTTTTGGCTATTTAATTAAAACAAAAGAATACTGTTTTTTCTACAGCGGTGATTCAAGAACTTTAAATCAGATAATTCTTGAAAAATTTTTGAAAGACGAAATCGACTTTTTGTACCAAGACACATGTTTTGAAAACACAAATGAAAATCATCCTCATCTTTCATTATCAGAGCTTTCTTGTTTGATTCCACCAGAAAAAAGAAAAAATGTTTATTGCATCCATATCGACAGGAATTTTAATATTCATTATGCAAAAAATTTAGGTTTTAATATTCCTGAACAAACAAAAACCTGAAAGAAGGATAAAATCATGAATGAGCAAACAGTTTCCAAGGAACTTAAAAATTTAATAAGAAAGCTAAGCAAGATTGGCATTGCAATTTCACGCGAAAAAAATATTGATTCTATCTTAGAAATGATACTAAATGAAAGCATTGATATTACAAACAGCGACGGTGGAACTTTATATACTGTTAAAGAAATTGAAGGTCAGAAATACCTTATTATAACCTTTGCTAAAAACTATTCTATTGATTTTCAATTTATAGGTTACAAAATCCCATTGGACGAAAAAAGCATTGCAGGATTTGTTGCAAAAAATGCTATACCAGTTACAATAAACAATATACAATCAGTTCAAAATTTCCATTTGCAGCAGTTTAAATTTTTTGATAAAACTTCGGGATATACAACAATAAACGTCATGGCAGTTCCCATGATTGACTATCAAGGAAATGTCATTGGTGTTCTGCAAGTTTTAAACAAAAAGAAAAGCAAAGAAATAAAACTTACATCAGAAAACATATTTCAAAGTATTGTTGAGTATACCAAGGAAGATGAAGAAATTGTTCTTTCTCTTGCATCCCAAGCATCACTTTTAATTGAAAGAATTCACCTTTATCAGCGAATAGAAAAAAATATTGCAAATACGCGCTATGCTTTAATAAGTTTATTTAATTCCATGAAACAGGTAATAGCTAATTTAAGCGAAGATATTCTCCTTGAACAGGAAGAGTTCAAAAAATTTGCAACTCTTGATACTCTTACAGGTCTTTTCACAAGAAATGAAGGAATGGTTTATTTAGAAAAACAAATTCAGCTTTCAAAGATGAATGAATCACATTTTGTTGTGTGTTTTATTGACGTTGATGGTCTGAAAGGTGTAAACGATACATATGGTCATCAAACAGGTGATGAACTTTTAAAAATTTTTTCACAGATTTTAAAGGAAAGCATAAGAAGCTATGACATTGCGTTCAGGTATGGCGGAGATGAATTCGTTGTGGTTCTCTCGAAAGCCACTTTAAAAGAAGCAAATATTGTTTTTGCAAGGATTCAAGAAAAGATTAATAAGTTTAATCTGTCAGCTGAAAAAAAATATAAAATAGAGATAAGTTATGGGTTTGCTGAATATTCCCCTGAATCGAATATTACTGCCGAAGATTTGATAAAGATAGCAGATGAGAATATGTATAAGATGAAAAAAGAGAAGAAAAAAAGTGACCCCTCTTAAAAGCTTTAAGAGGGGCAAAATCTATTTTTAGGAGTTCGAGGGGTTATGAGGATAGAGGGATTATCTTGCCCACGGAAATCTTGAAAAATGATCTGTTTTTAGCTGTTGTTTTTTGAGTTTTACGAATATATTCTTCCCCGCAGACCTATCGTAAATGTAACCTTCATATCCTTCACATCGTAGATGCACATCTTTTTTGAATTTAGCATCTGGCGAAAATTCAATATACACAATACCATTTTCAGCATATATCTGAGCATAAAAAGTAATTGAGTCTATGCCATCAGGTAGCGAGTCTTTCTTAAAATCAATTTCTACAAAACCTACCTGGAATTTTCCTCCTTCATTTGTAACTGTAAAACTACCGCTAAATTCAATAGGAGTTTCATCTTGTGCAAAAGCAATACTACTTAAGCCCAAGCTTAAAATAAATGCTACAAGTACAAGTACTGCCCATTTTTTCAAAACATGAAACTTCATACTTTTCCACCTCCTTACATAGAGCAAGTAAAGCCTTGCTCATATGTTTAAAAAGGCACCTGACTTTCCAGCCAGGTGCCTTATCGCCAAAGGAAAATTTTGACTTTGGCATATGTTTCGGCAGCCTGGCGACCATAGGAAGTTTTCTCTTCCGACAGGCCCATGGCTTTGCGCCCCTGCCT
>Ga0065718_1000983_pt1 | contig 60662 bp, 65 predicted proteins | sample GBSCel77sediment_2_FD_59105 | JGI IMG/M metagenome (GOLD analysis project Ga0065718, IMG submission 59105) | Hot spring sediment microbial communities from Great Boiling Spring, Nevada - cellulolytic enrichment CS 77C v3 (version 3) | ecosystem: Environmental > Aquatic > Thermal springs > Hot...
TCCCCAATCATCTCACTGACAAACACCTCACTGATGATGGAGATCCCCACAAGATGTATTGGCGTTGGATTCCGGCCGCCCAGAACGATTTTGCTGCTCGAATGGCCTGGTGCGTTAAAGAGTTCAATGAAGCAAACCATCCGCCTGTGGTAAAAGTGGATGGCCCCTTGAGACGGTACGCAAAGCCTGGTGAGGTGGTTATCCTCCGGGCTACGGCCACGGATCCGGATGGTGACCAGCTTACATGTAGGTGGTGGCAGTATGCTGATGCAGATTCTGTCGGTGCCGTGATTCGGATAGAGAACGCAGACACATTTGACCGGGCGAGTTTTATTGTGCCGGACGAACCCGGCAGGGAGATCCACATAATTTGTGAAGTCACTGATAACGGTGCGCCACCGTTAGTGGGATACCGGCGCACAATTTTTCACATCAAATGAACTTTGGGATAGAATGAAAAGATTTTTGTTACCTTTATTGAAGTTTGGTTTGTGGTGTTGCCTTGTTGGGTTGTTTGGCGGCGTAAGTGCCTCCAGGGCGAATTCACCGGATTTCAGTCTCACCGGGTTTGCCACTGTTGGGGGGCATACCACAGGCGGTGCTGGCGGTAGGACAAACATCGTGACCACGCCTGAAGAATTTTGTGCGTGTGTTGCTTCAGACGAGCCTCTTGTGATACTGGTCTCTGGCACGCTTAACCTGGGCTCGAATAGGGTGAAAATCGGGTCAAACAAGACGATCATCGGTTTGGGCACAAACGCTGGGTTTGTCGGCCACATTTATCTGCACGGCGCTAGCAACGTCATATTGCGCAATCTGTCGGTCGCCAATCCTAACTGTGTTGGCCAAGGCATTGGCGGCAGTGACGGCCTGACGTTGCACTCGTCGCACCATGTATGGGTGGATCATTGTGATTTTTGGGATTGCGCAGATGGGCAGTTTGACATAACGCATGGTAGTGATTTTATAACAATATCCTGGTGCAGATTTAACTACACTAACGTCGCTAATGAACATCGGCTTTCGATGTTGATTGGGAACAAGGACAGTCTTGCTGGTGAAGACACTGGCAGACTGCACGTGACGCTNCATCACAATTGGTTTGGCGATCTTGTTCAGGATCGTGCGCCGCGCGTGCGATTNGGGCAGGTCAATGTGTTCAATAACTACTACAGTGCTACAAATTGCAGCACCTGCGTTGGAGTCGGCTGCGAAAGCCAAGTACTGGTGGAGAGTTGTTATTTTGACGGGGTTAAACGTCCGTGGCGTTACCGGAGCAGTCCGGGCCGTCCACAAGGTCGGATTCAATGGAATGACGATAACGTGTTGACTCATCCCAAACTGGTGCTCGAGTGTACGAACACGCCAGTTTTTAAGCCCTCTTATGTGTACAAGCTCGACCCCGGCAGACAAGTAAAAGAGATTGTTACAAAATATGCCGGTGTCGGGAAAGGCCATTTTGCATGTGAATGACCCGTATGAGTGACCTTGAGCTGGAACTCAAATCTGTACGGTATCGACGTGCGATCTTGAAATACATCAAGCGTGCCAATGCCGGGCACACTGGTGGTAGTTTGTCATGCGTTGACATATTGAACGTATTGTATAATCGGATNTTGCGGGTCTCGCCTGAGACATTTTACAGTCCGCATCGTGACCGATATATCCACAGCAAAGGTCATTCAGTAGAAGCGTTATATGTTGTGCTGGCAGATCGCGGTTTTTTCCCGGAATCGGAGCTAGAGACGCTTTGTAAATATCGGTCACCTTTTATTGGACATCCGACGCGCAAAGTCCCTGGGATAGAAATGAATACCGGGGCGCTGGGACACGGTCTTTCAATCAGCGTGGGTATGGCAATCGGAGGGAAGATGGATAAAGCAAGTTATCGGGTGTTCACATTATTGGGTGATGGAGAGCTTGCGGAGGGATCGAATTGGGAAGCTGCAATGGCAGCAGCGCATTACAAGTTGGATAACCTTATGGCAATCGTAGACAAAAACCGCCTTCAGATAACGGGTCCAACCTCCGTGGTAATGAACATAGATCCACTAGCAGATAAATTTAACGCCTTTGGGTGGACAGTGCGAGAGGTTGACGGACATTCAATTACGGATCTTAACCGTGTTTTGAGTATGCCTCCCAAACCAGGTGTGCCTACAGTTGTGATTGCTCATACTGTGAAAGGGAAAGGTTTAAGCTTCATGGAAGGAGATCCAAAATGGCACCATGGAGTTCCAAACGATGAGCAATACCAACAAGCGATGCAGGAACTTGAACAGCAAGAGAGAGAAATCTTAGCAAAGATGGCTTTCCTGGAAAAACCACTGGAAACGCAGTGTAATCACCAGGAGTAATCTTATGAGTGCTCCAGCACCAAGTGTCTTTTCTGAGTTAGCGCAGCAGTACATTCACCGACTAGGATTAGTGCCGGGGATACCAAACTTAGACGCGTATTCTCGGACGCTAATTGATTTGGCGGGTAAGGATCCCCGGATTGTGGTTGTTACTAGTGATTCCAGGGGGTCGGGTAAGCTTACACCATTTGGCGAAACGTTCCCGGACAGACACATCGAAGTTGGGATAGCTGAGCAAAATCTGGTCGGGATAGCTGCTGGGTTGGCAGCGGTTGGCAAAAAGCCGTTTGCTACTTCTCCATCCTCGTTTTTGANAGCCCGCGCGGTTGAACAGATTAAGAACGATGTTTGTTATTCTGATGTACCTGTGGTTTTGGTGGGGATAAGTGCTGGGGTTAGTTATGGCGCACTAGGCAGTACGCATCATTCCTTGCATGACATAGCACTCTTGCGTGCCATCTCAAACATTACAATCATAGTCCCCGCTGATAATGTGGAGACCGAAAAGGCCGTCAGGGCAGCGGCTCAGGCTGAACATCCAGTTTTTTTGCGGTTTGGGAAAGCACCAATGTATACCTTACATTCGGAAAATGTAGATTTTGAGCCAGGCCGCGCCACTCGAATTCGTGATGGTAATGATATAGCATTTATTGCTACTGGTGAAGTTGTGGTTCATTGTTTGTTAGCAGCTGCTTATCTTGAGGAGTACGGAGTCAAAGCCCGTGTGGTTTCAATGCACACGATTAAGCCTTTGGACATAGATGAAATTTTGGATGCTGGTAAGAGCTGCCGAGCGGTAATAACCGTTGAGGAGCATAGTGTGCATGGGGGATTAGGAGAAGCAGTTGCCGCTGTACTACTTCAAGCTGGTATTTGTGTGCCATTTTATATAGTTGGCATTCCCGACGAAGAAACTGTTACTGGTAGCCAGGCGGATATCTTTCGCCATTATGGGCTAACAATGGAGTCTTTGGCTGAAAAAGCGTTGCTGCTATTGGGCGAATCGGTAGGAATCCTTCCACACCGAGTTGGATCCAAATGAGTTTAGCGGGCATGAAGACAATTCTAGCCATTGACCAAAGCACTTCTGGAACAAAGGCGGTATTATTTGACACGCAGGGCAATGTACTTGCGAGGGCTGCTCGTGAACATAAGCAAATCTACCCGAGGCCGGGATGGGTCGAACACAATCCTGAAGAGATTTGGGAAAATACGGTTTATGTCAGCCAGGAGTTGAAGGTCACAACTCCAGAGGCTTTCAAGGAACTTTTATGCATCAGTATCACAAATCAACGCGAGACTGTGGTGGTATTTGAACGGGGAACGGGACGTCCACTATACAACGCGCTTGTATGGCAATGTCGGCGTGGTCAGGCGATATGTGAGCGCCTAAATCAAGCAGGATACAGTGAAATTTTGAGGAAAAAAACAGGTCTAGCGATAGATACTTATTTTTCGGGCCCGAAGTTAAGATGGCTGATTGAAAATGAACGGGAGATATATGACGCGACTAAAAAGTGGGCGGGCTCTAATCGGGACCATCGACGCGTACTTGATTTATCACCTTACGAAAGGCAAGGTTTTTGCCACGGATTTTACGAATGCGAGCCGGACTTTGTTGTTTAATGTGGTTAACTTGCAATGGGACGAGGAATTATGTGAGACGTTCGGGGTTCCATTAGCGTCGTTGCCTGAGGTTCGCGAAAGTGTTTGCACGTTTGGTGAAACGGATATAGAGGGAATCCTTTCACATCCCGTACCGATTTGTGGAGTAATGGGAGATTCGCAAGCGGCATTGTTTGCGCAGCAATGTTATCAGCCAGGTACAGGCAAGGCTACATTTGGGACTGGCACCTCCGTTTTGGTGAACATAGGTTCAGAATTTCGCCTTTCTAAGAGCGGTGCGTTAACGGCTCTTGCTTGGGTATTAGACAAGGAACCCACATATGCATTTGAGGGTTTAATTAATTACTCAGCGGCGACTATTGAGTGGTTAAGGAATCAATTATCGCTGATTAACTCAGCAGCAGAAGTGGAAGCCTTGGCTACNGAGGTTTCGGACAATGGGGGAGTGTATTTCGTCCCTGCGTTTACTGGTTTGAATGCCCCATATAACGCACCTTTAGCACGGGCGGCAATCTTAGGAATGACTCCTGCTACTAGGCGTTCGCACATCGTTAGAGCAGCACTCGAAGCTATAGCTTATCAAATTAGGGATATTGTAGAAATGATGGAATCGGAGGGTAATTTGAAGCTTTCAGTGTTGAATTGTGATGGTGGCCCCACGAAAAATAGGTTTTTAATGCAGTTTGTAGCGGACATAGTAGGATTGGAGCTTTTAGTTTCCGAGCTGGCAGAGGCTTCTGCGCTGGGAGCTGCTATGAACGGGATGCTTGGGTTGGGCATATACCCGGATATTAAGTCCTTAGAGGCGATTAAAGTGCCAGGAACAATTTACCAAAGGAAGATGGACAGCGAGGCAGCTGACAGGTTGTATGCCGGCTGGCTCGACGCTGTCACACGATTAATAAAATAAAACTGCATTAAACCGATGAAAACGTTCCTCATGTCAAAAATTTGTTGGAGTTGGTTCAGGTCTGTGTGCCTGAGCACCCTCACTGGGGTTATGGTGGTATACCTACTAGGTTGTAAAAAGTCCGACACGGGCACAGATTCCGGGAGAAAGGCTCCCGAGCAAAAGCCACGAATTGCAGTAGTGATTTCAACTTTGAATAACCCGTGGTTTGTCGTTTTAGCGGAAACGGCAAAGGCACGTGCCGAAGAGTTAGGGTACGCTGCAACAATTTTCGATTCACAAAATGACACGGCAAAAGAGGCCGCACATTTCGAAAACATCATAGCTGGTGGGTACAAAGCGATCCTATTTAATCCCACCGATGCGAATAGCTCGATAGCAAACGTGCGCAAAGCAAAAAATGCCGGAATACCCGTATTTTGTATTGACCGTGAGATTAATGCTACGGATGCCGCCGTCTCGCAAATTTTGTCCGACAACTATACGGGAGCAATGCTTATTGGCCAATACTTTGTAAAGGTAGTAGGTACCAATGCTAAATATGCAGAGTTGCTGGGCTTGGTGGGTGACAACAACACTTGGAATCGATCGCGCGGCTTTCATAGCGTAGTGGATCGGTACCCTGCGCTGAAGATGGTGGCTCAACAATCTGCGGATTTTGACCGGGCAAAAGCGTTGCAAGTTATGGAAGCGATATTGCAGGCACATCCTGATCTAGATGCAGTGTTTTGTGGAAATGACGCAATGGCGATGGGTGCATACCAGGCGTTGGTGGCCGCAGGAAAAGACAAGCAAGTAAAAGTGTTCGGGTTTGACGGGGCGGAAGATGTAATCCGATTAATTGCTGAGGGGAAAATAATGGCTACTGGTATGCAATTCCCGCGCACAATGGCTAGAATGGCGGCTGAGTTTGCACATGAGTATATGCAAGGTCGACGAGATTACCCTCAAAAAGTGCCTGTACCGGTGGAACTTGTTACTCAGGAAAACGTGCACAAGTTTGTGCCTTATGGACGAAAGGATGAAGTCAGTCAGAGTGCACCCAAACCTAACGCTGCCAATTAACATAACTAGCATGTTGGTATGGCTAGAGCTAGGAAAAGATTGTTGGTAGTTGTAGGGCTGTTTGTGATCGTGGGAGTGTTTATATGGAGATTCCCCCCTGTGCGGATTATCACTCGGACCCACGCCGCTGCGCAAGCAGCCGCACGCGCTTTTGATGCAGGAAGATTTGTGACGGAGTTTTGGACTAATCAGCTTTTGCCAGCTTGTAATCGGGCGGCGGATGTGCACGCACTGGTCGAATTGCTTCGTACCAACCCTCCGGAAGCTGAAAAAAAGTATGCTCGTAAGTTTGGGTTAGGGCAAAAGTGGTACTTTTTCGTGTGTGGTCAAGCTAAGGTCTTATCTGTAGATGGAGGGGAAATATTGTTGTGTGTGGACCGGGGATGGGAAACCAGAAGTGAAAGTCGAATGCGGTCCTGTCTTTGGCAACACGGTCCGTGATGGGTGTGGCTTATTAGACGTGAGCCAATTTCCTAATTCGCAAGATTTCAATATGATTTCGCTGGAGATTAATCGGCGTATTGAGGCTGAGGTATTACCTAGGCTAGCCTCGAACATGCCGGGCGCTGTGGTCAAGTTTGCAGGCTGTACCGAGATAGACCCAAGCGAGCCAGAGTTATTGCCCCTCAAGGTAATACCTGTATGGGTTGAGCCCTAGTGACACTGTTTTTGAAAAATGGAGCGGCCAATCCTTCAAGCGGTAAATATTACAAAAGTCTTTCCCGGCGTACGAGCACTTGACGGGGTATCAATAGATGTATACCCAGGTCGGGTCCATGCAGTGGTAGGTGAGAATGGAGCGGGTAAATCCACTTTGATGAACATCTTAGCAGGTGTACTTAAACCGGATTCTGGGCAAATATACATCGACGGGCAACCAGTGTGCTTCAGTTCGCCAAAAGATGCGCAACAGGCTGGTATTGCAATTATATTTCAGGAATTGAGTGTAATAGACGTTCTGAGTGTAGCTGAAAACATATACTTAGGTCGCGAACCTTTAAAGGCCGTGGGGTTGATAGATCGAGACAAATTAAATTCAATGGCTGCTTCCATTCTTGCGCGCTTGGATCCAGGAATAAAACCCGATGAGCTGGTTGGTAATTTGCGCGTAGCTCAGCAACAGATTGTAGAAATTGCACGGGCACTCTCTATTAATGCAAGGGTAATTATAATGGATGAGCCTACGTCTGCACTCACTGCGCAAGAAACACGAGCTCTTTTCGACCTGATTTATGATCTTAAGCGCCAGGGGGTAGCCATAATTTACATCACCCATCGCATGGAGGAGTTGCAAGAATTGGCTGACGATATCACAGTATTACGCGACGGCAAAAGAGTTGCAACGGGCCCTGCCTCTGAGTTTACGATTCAAAAACTGATCCAACTAATGATTGGGCGAGATTTAGAGGATTCGTTCAAATTCGTGTCTCGGGCAACTAAAAAGCTGATTTTCACCGCCAAAAACATAAACCTGCGAGACCCTCAAAGGCATTATAAGAAGATCGTTGATGATGTAAGTTTCGAGTTACATGCGGGAGAAGTTTTGGGAATATTTGGATTGCTGGGCGCCCGCCGAACTGAACTTCTTGAGACAATTTTCGGTTTGCATCCAAGATTCGGCTCAGGAGACTTGTGTATTGATGGTAGGTGGTTTTTCCCACGATGTCCTAGGGAAGCCATTGAAGCGGGGTTGGCACTAGCTCCTGAGGACCGGAAAGGCGCGGGGTTGGTCCTTGAGATGTCTGTATGTGAAAACACTACGTTAGCAGTATTGGATCAATTTACTCGTATCGGTTTAATTAACAGAAAAGCGGAGGAGGAAGTTACTACCGGATTCGTCAAGCGAATGGGTATAAAGACACCTTCAATCTATCAGAAGGTAAGAAACCTTAGTGGTGGCACACAGCAAAAGGTAGTGCTGGCAAAGTGGCTTTCCACAAAACCGAAGGTTTTGCTTTTAGATGAACCTACGCGAGGTATAGATGTCAACGCACGCCGTGAGATATATCAACTGATAGGTGAGTTTGCTGCATCAGGAATGGGAATCGTCTTGGTATCTTCCGATTTGCCTGAGGTCATGGTGTTATCGGACAGGATTATGGTGATGTGTGAAGGTCGTAAGACCGCTGAATTCAGCGCATGTGAAGCCACTGCTGAAAAAATAAATGGAAGCAGCTTTACCATGAGTAGGTTTGGAATAAAAAATATAGCAAAAAGATCGAGAAGTTTGGGGGATCATAGGTAACTTACGTTCCTGGGGTGTCTTATTGGTAATGATCATTGCTTTAAGTTTGTTATCGGACCGGTTTCTGACCCTGCCAAACATCAAAAACATCCTACTGCAGATATCAGTTAATCTTTGCTTGTCTGTCGGTATGACGCTAGTGATTTTAAGTGGGGGAATTGACCTGTCCGTTGGTGCTATTTTGGCACTTGGAGGAGCAATAGCTGCAGGCTTGTTAAAGACCGGTTTAGATATTCCCGGCACAGATTTGCATATGCAGGTCACAGTTTCAGGGGCAATCTTGGCTGCACTGCTAGTGGGTACTATCTGTGGATGGATAAATGGTATCACAATTACCCGACTTCAGCTCCCCCCTTTTATTGCTACGCTTGCGATGCTGAGTATAGCCCGCGGATTGACCATGCTATGGACCAAAGGCTTTCCAATCACAGCACTGGGCCCTGAATTTGGATACATTGGTACAGGGACACCGCTCGGCATCCCAATGCCGGTGTGGATCTCGCTTATTATCGCTGCAGTATTCCACATCGTAGTTACGCGCACACCTTTTGGGCGTTACATTTATGCAGTGGGTGGCAACGAACGGGCAGCAGTTCTAACGGGTTTAAACGTTGAGCGCATTAAATTGTGTGTGTATTTAATTGCGGGGGCACTCTCAGGAGTCGCTGGATTAATTGTTACAGCTCGGTTGGATGCGGCGGATCCGAACGCAGGATTGGGATACGAGCTCGACTCCATCGCTGCGGTAGTGATTGGTGGGACATCACTTTCTGGAGGCCGCGGATCCGTGCTTGGAACAGTGCTCGGCTGTTTGATTATTGGAGTGCTAAATAATGGATTGTTCCTCCTTAATGTTTCGCCTTTCTGGCAACAGGTCATCAAAGGCGTTGTGATTCTGGTGGCTGTGGCTTTGGATAGATTGGGTTCTCGGCGAGCTTAATTTGAGGGAAGGATTTGAGCGGGGACGCATTTTAGGAATGCTTGTGGAAGCACGCATGCTGCCTAGCGTGAGCATGATCAACCTTTAGTGGTGGTAGAATGAAAATTGCACTTCCTTTTGGGGCCGGTGGTATCAATGAGACGAGCCGGACTGTTCCTTGCTGGTATGGAATGGGACCATACGTACATTAAAGCTTCTTAAAGGCGAAGTTCAAAAGCAGCATAGTGGATGGGCAATCCCTTTGATTCAAATTCAAGCTGAAAATCGGTGGGGACAGCTAATAATTCTTGTGGGGTTTCAACAGGGACAAACCTTCGATCGGCACCGAAGACTTCTAAGATTTGTTGAAAATATTCGCCATGATCCGTGCGGATATATACTCTGCCACTGGGGACAAGGACTCGGGCTGCTGCTGTCGGAAAGGTTTCGTTAATTAGGCGGTGTTTTTTGTGTTTCTTTTTAGGCCATGGATCGGGAAAATAAATGTGTAAGGCGTGGATTGAGGAGGGTGGTAGGAGGTAACGCACGAAGTAACCACATTCGATCCGGACACCCCGAATATTTGTAAGTCCGGCCCGTCGACCTTTTCTATCGAGTTTTTTTAGCCGTCCGAGTAGTCGTTCCACTCCAATAAAATTTCGCTCGGGATGCAACGCTGCATATTTAAGAAGGAAACCGCCATCGCCGCACCCAAGATCTACTTCTACAGGCTGGGGCCGGAGGAAAATTCGGTTCAGTGGAATCGGCTCCGTTATAGAGGTGAGTTCCAATATTAGGCTAGTTTCTGGCGAGTTAGGGTGCAGCGTTGTTTGAGGCGAGCACTCAGACACTAGTTTTTTTTGGTTTTCGTTTACCATGTGCGAATAGGGTTGCTAACGTAGAATCAGGAATAGGTCAAGTGGGTATTACTTGCCTGCAAGAGCCGATGAAACTACTGGATCTCCAAATAGGATGGTCGGGGCGGTGAGATTTGAACTCACGACCTCTTGTACCCGAAACAAGCGCGCTAGCCAGGCTACGCTACGCCCCGACCCGTTTTATACATTGCTCAAGATTTTGACATTGGCAATTCAAAAATGCGGCGGGTTAGCCTATTGCCAAGCTGGTGGAGCCTCGTCTATGTCAGGTGAGGAATATCCGGTAGGTCTATATTGCAAACCTTGTGGTTCAATGGGTTCAGAGGGTATGGGTAAGGGTGAAATTACGGAAAGTTCTGCAATAGTTGGAATGCTCCCTAGCACATGTGTTGAGAGCGGTTTAAATCTCAAATGGGAGGCGTGGTATGTTTTTGGAAAGCGAATGATTTGCGGATTGAAAGTCGAAGAAAGTGTGCCACGAACTACTTCCTGCCACGTGCTTCCGTCTTCACTCAGTTCGGTCACGAAATCTTTAATGTCCCCAAGGCGGAACCTGTCGTTCTGACAGTTTAGTAGAATTAGGCCATCGATGGGAATTTTGTCAGGGAACTTGAATTCCGATATAGGTTACTTTTTGCTGGTTAGTTAAGTTTGTTTGTGAGAAACGTGCCTGCCAAGCGGTGTTAGGGTTACCATCCATTAGTAAACCTGCCTCTGGCGGTATGACCTGGGCTCGGAGAAGTTTCATGGTAAAGTTGTTGAACCATAATGGCCTGAGTTCATCCAGGGAGATATTGGACTTTGGGTTGAAATCGCGGCTTGCAGCATAAGTGACCAATGATTTACGGAGTTGGCGTGCCACTGGTCTATTATCGAGCTGATTAATTATGTCAAACGAGCAAACCAACAGGCGCCCATTCGCAACTCTTGCTTCAAAAATAGGGGCTAACCGCCAGTTTCGATTCCAGTCATCTATAGCGAGTACAATTGGGGTCACAGGCGATTTTAGTTGGCCAATATTTATTGCCCTGCAACGAGAGACTAACTCGGACCATTGCCACTCGTAATATTCTTCCGTGGGAAATAGCGCTAACGCCGGGTGGCTTTTATTGCAGAGCAGACCCAACATGCGATTCCATTGCGGATTCATTTGCCGATTCCAAAAAATCGGTACAGGGTCGAGCGGTGGGCACCACCAGTTTAACATGTGGATCGGTGGTACAAATATAACGCGGTCCCCTGCGATTAGGTGTTTTTCCGCTTCACACCAGTCTTGTGTGAGAAAAACGTTAGGTGGGACGTTTGTATCAATTTCTGCGGGGTAGATCCAAATGGGCCAATGATTTTGGGCAACAAGTGTGCGCTTATTCCAAGGATGGGCTTTTGTGAATTGGTTTGGTTCGCGGAGTTCAAAAAATTGCACTTTAAAAATGTACTTAGCAGGGACGTGCACGTTTTTAAGTGGAACTGCTATTGTGCAAAGGTTGGTTTCCTTCCCCAGACGAATAGCCCAAGCGAAAAACTCACCAGAGGCGATTGGCAGGTTAGCAGTGGATTCGCTTAGCGACCATTTGACAACCAGATTGGTTACTGGGATTGGTCCGAAGTGGGCCACCCCTAATCGTGCAGAAAATGTGTTTGTGGTTGTCCATATGCGATTTGTGATCCATGCCAGTGGGACGATGGGATTGCAGAATTCTCGCCATTCGGCGGGGGTTATATACCCGCGTGGATCCCAGAAAGCGTCCAATACACCTACTAGGGCGGTGCCTTGCCCTAGGTAATCGTGGAGATCTAAAAGTTGATATCCGGCCAACCCAACCGTGCGCGTGACAGCTTCAATGTCTTCTTTGTAGCATAGGGCCTGGAAGTTTTCCGGAGGCGAATTCAAATTTAGGTAGCTAGTGGGAGGAGTCCAGCTTCCTGAGCGGAGCCTCGGAAAATTTCGTAATTGCTGGGCCGAAGGTATCCGGTAAATTTCTTGATGATATTGAAGGATGGGTAGGCACACCATTGGCCGAGCTCGTGTACAACTACGGGTTGGAACACGTTCGTTATTGATCGCGTGTAATCGATTCCGAACCAGCCTCCGGGTCCACGCACACGGTTTCTCCCAAAGCGCTGCACTACTATGTAATCTGATAGTTCGGTGGGACCTGGGGCATCGGGCTCTGTAAACCCAGTACCTGGGGTGTAAAGACGTTGAGGATCAAGGATTCGAAAGTGCTCTGCCCAAAGAGGTAGTACATTTCTCCAACGGCCTTTGGGTTCGTTGCTTGCTGAGAACATTACAAATGAAGGGTGGTGGCCGTACGCGCGTAAAATCCGTTCGGTTTCGACGTATAAGTGGCCCTCCATAATTGAGCCAGGACTAAACTCGTTCCACATTCCGGGTTCGATTTGAAGGTAGATTCCGAGCTCATCTGCAGCAGTGAATGCAGCATCAGGTGGACAAAAAGAATGAAACCTAACGTGGTTGAGTCCCCATTTCTTACAAATGTGGAATATCTTACGCCAATATGCGACATCGGTGGGAGGATATCCCGTCAACGGAAAATCACCTCCATGGTGCGTCCCCCGGAGAAATATTGGGCGGTTATTGAGGAGGATATCGCGACCTTCGACTTTTATTTCGCGAAACCCGAATTTCCGACGAAGCGAGTGTGTCCCAGCTGAAGAATGGACGGTGGTTACCAATTCGTACAACACGGGATTGAACTCGTCCCAGTAGGTGACCTTTTTAGTAATCGGGATGCGTGCTACCACGGGCACAAATCGTTGGTCTCTTTTGATTGAGATGTTTTTGGACGTAGCACCCATTATCTTTTTTGTGTTTGGATCGATTACAGTGAGGTTTAGCTGAGCTTCGTTGGCGATTTTAGGTTCTTCGGAGGCGATCAGGACAGTTGCGTACACATCAAGGGTGTGGAAAGTCGTTTCGATCTGGACATGGTCAATCCAGACTTTTGGCACGGCGTGCAGTTCTATCCGTCCTACGATTCCGTTCCATGTCCCTCCTAGTGCGTCAGACACTCCATGAGCATCAGGTCGATATGGCAGGATCATTCCGTTATCCACTCTGATTGTAATGGTGTGTTTGCCTGGTGATAATTCACCGAGATTAAACTCGTGAGGTGTACGACAAAGAATTATTTGTACCGATAAGCTGATCGTCCACCCAAACTGTAGTTTGCCAACGAGCCCTTTCTAGGAATAAGCGCACATGTTTGCCCGCCCAGCTTTTGGGGATGGAAATGTCACGCTGATACCAAGCAACTCCCAGGTAGTGTTTTTGAGGTTGACTAGTAAAAGGCACCTTTACCATAGCCCGATTAGTGTATTTCTTGTATTCCTCGCGGAGGTACCAGTAAGGGTCATGAAGGGTAGAGACCCAATGTGTCCGAATGCTTATGTCATCTCCGTAGCCCTGGGCTTGGAGAATCCCGGGTAATTTGATCTTGTCCGGCAAAGTATGGGAATACCATTTCTCCTTGACCCCGACATTTTCTCTGTCGAGTTTGAACCGCCATACCCCGGCCAGGTCAATGATTGTGTCAGGCTCCGCGTGGGGTACTGATCCAGAACAATGAGGGACCTTTAACAATGGCATCGAGAGTACAATAATGGCCAGTGACAAGGCAAAATGCAAAAAAGACGGTCGGAAGTCGGATTGCCCTGAATCAGGATGGTAGAAATTGTTCTCTGTCATGATTGCCCCAAATTATTTTGCGCCTTCCGGCGGTTCAATCGCCAAAAGTGGTTACGAGGTTACGTAATGCTTTGCAACAATCGAACTTGCATGTGAGATTTCGAATCTGTGAGGTGGGTTTGTGGATGGCGACAAGTGGCCTAAGCTTGGTTAGGGCACGGTTTTAAATGCGTTGAAATTTTGGATTTCTTCTGGTAAAGACAATTTTGGTGAGACAGTGGCGGGTTTTAAAAGCGCGTCCGTAGCTCAATTGGATAGAGCTTCTGACTTCGGATCAGAAGGTTGCAGGTTCGAGTCCTGCCGGACGCGCCATTCACATGTACGGAACCTTTACGGGGGATAAACAAGATGGATTTTGATTTAGAACGCTTTTTTTTGGCGCGAGGATGTCGGATGATTGCCGGCGTAGATGAAGCGGGTCGAGGTCCCTTAGCTGGTCCGGTAGTAGCCGCTGCTGTGGTATTCCCTGTGGAGTGGATACTCAATGGATTGCCGAGCGAGCTTGCTGGGGTGCGTGATTCTAAGCGGTTAACAGCAAGTCGCCGTGCCCAATTATACGATGTGTTGGTCAATCATCCCTCGGTGTGTCACGCATACGCCGTAGTAGACTCTGCTGAGATAGATCGTATCAATATCCTGCAGGCTACGCATTTAGCGATGCAGAAAGCGGTGGCTAATTTACCGGTGGTTCCGGATCATGTGCTTGTGGATGGTTTGAGTGTGTCAGGATTACTGCAGCCACACACACCTCTAGTGGGCGGCGATGCCAAGAGTTTTTCAATAGCTGCTGCGAGCATTATCGCGAAGGTAGTGCGAGATAGACTCATGAGTGAATTTCATGCTCGATGGCCACAATATGGATTCGATAAGCACAAAGGCTATGGCACACCAGCCCATTTAAGGGCATTGGCACTATTTGGCCCTTGCCCAATTCATCGTAAATCGTTTCGGCCGGTAAGGGAATGTTGCCAACAACGCCAACTTTTTTAAAACGGTCGCTCGTATGGAGGGACTAAGAGACTTTTTGAAAACCCTGCTTCCGAGTTTATGGGGTAAGAAAAGTATATTGAACCCTAAAGCTGAGTTGGGTCTTCAGGGGGAANAAGTTGCTCGGAGGTATTTGCAAAGATTGGGAATGCGATTTCTTGCTAAGAACGTGAAAACACGACGCGGGGAGATTGACCTAGTGTTTCGGGATAGGGATTGTCTGGTATTTGTAGAAGTGAAAACTCGGTCGTCGGAGGATTTATTTAGGCCTGCTACGGCTGTGACTTACCGTAAGAGGCGGGCTTTGAGGCACGCTGCGTTTGATTACTTGCAAATGATTGGTTCGCCACCAATAAAGGTTAGGTTTGATATTGTAGAGGTAGTGATTCGCAACGGGCACATAACGGAGATTAGGCATTTGCCGAACGCTATTGGATTGTCTTACCCATAGTCTTTGGGGTTGAGTTTTTCACGGGTATCATCTGTCCTCCTTGAGCTTGTCACATGAGCAAGTACTACGGAGGTTTGTCTTCAGTTCAAAGGTGAATGGCAAAAGTACATTATCAGGGAAACCAGCGTTTGAAATCCTGAGAATCCGGGATTACCTCCTTTACACAATAGGTCGCTTAATAGGGTCGTTGTGTCAGCGAATGATGATTGTTGCGGTAGGTTGGGAGTTATATGAGCGCACAAGGTCTAGCTTGGCTCTGGGGTTAGTAGGTTTGGTTAACATGGTTTCGCTAGTGGGGTTGACAATGCCTGCTGGGCATTTGGCCGATAATTATAACCGGAAGCGAATAATATTTTGGTCCACCATCTTGATAGGATTAGGCAATTTGGGTTTAGCTTTTGTTTCTGCAATTCGCGCACCGGTACAATGGTCGTATGCTATTTTTTACTTTTAGTTGCGGCGGCCCGGACTTTTCTATGGCCTGCAAGTGCGGCCTTTGTAGTTAGTTTAGTGCCGCAACAGCACTTTGCATACGCAGTGACTTGGAATACAGTTACGTTCCAGCTTGCAAGTGTGATAGGCCCGGCTGTAGGCGGGGCGTTATTAGCTTTATTTGGACATTTTTGCCAGTCGCCGGCCGCCCTTTGTTTTTTTCATCAATGCTATCGGCAGTGTAATAACAGCTACGCTCGTAGCTTTAATAAAAAAGAGTCATTTCGTTCAAAATCGCGAGCCGATGACCGTTAAAAGCCTGGTCACGGGCTTCAAATTTGTTATTTCACATCGATTGATCTTAGCAATGTTAACACTGGATTTATTTGCTGTTTTATTTGGTGGAGCGGTGGCATTACTGCCTGTGTATGCACGGGATATACTTCATGTGGGACCGGTAGGCTTTGGACTCCTTGAGTCTGCGACTCCGATTGGTGCTATAATTTGCGCGCTTATTCTGGCACAATTGCCGCCTTTTGAACGAGCAGGCATTACATTGTTAAGGGCGGTTGCGGTGTTCGGACTAAGCATAATTGTGTTTGGTTTGTCGAGAAATTTTTGGGTGTCGTTTTTAGCACTCGTCATAAGTGGGGCGGTAGACAATATTAGCGTTGTTATCAGGCACACTTCCGTACAGTTGTTGTCACCTGACGATAAACGTGGACGGGTGTCTGCGGTTAACAGTTTGTTCATTGGTACTTCAAATGAGCTGGGTGCGTTTGAGTCGGGTGTTGTAGCACACTATTTTGGGCCTACGTTTTCGGTTGTTTCCGGAGGTATAGCCACTCTGTTGGTGGTATTAGCTGTAAGCTGGATTTGGCCAGAAATACGGCGGTACGGTCGGTTGGTAGCAACCACTCCGGGATCCGGCAATAGTGGCGCATAAATTCTTTCTAAGAGCAGCGTTTGCTTAAGGACACACGTTATGTAATTTTGAAAATATGAACGCACTAATAGTGCTAGTATTGGCTTCGGGATTAATTTTCTTGGCTACGTTAGGTGGGGCTTTGGTGCCGGTGTTTTTCCGGCTGGGGCATACACGCCTACAAATGGGCGTAAGTTTCTCAGCCGGTTTGATGTTTGGATTGGCGATTTTAAGTATGCTCCCTCATGCAATGCTGTGTGTTGGGAGTATCCAAACCGCACTGAATTTGATGGTGATTGGATTTTTGGCAACCTTCTTTTTGCAGCGCGTTTTTCATTTTCATGCGCATGAGATAAATTCCCCACACCCACAGGGCGGCAAAGAGGACGACAGCCACACTCATGCTGTAAGTCATACGCTTTGTGAAGATCAGCATCACCAAGTAGTGTGGATTGGGGTCTTGCTGGGGTTGACACTGCACTCCATCATGGATGGGGTAGCGGTTGGTGCTTCAATTTCATTACAGGAACTTGGGCATGGCAGCACTATTGGGGTAGGCACCTCACTAGCAGTTTTACTTCATAAACCTTTTGACGCTTTTGCGCTTTCCACGTTGCTAGTTTTTTCAGGGGTTAGTGATCGAAAGCGCACAGTGGTAAACCTTTTCTTTGCAATGGTTACACCTGTAAGTGCAGGTTTGTTTTTCACGGGGGTAACGCAATGGATTCAGTTTAATCCTGAGTGGTTAGGTTATGCATTAGCTTTTTGCACGGGGACTTTTTTGTGCATTGCATGCGCGGATCTTTTACCTGAGTTGCAATTTCATCGGCACGATCGGGTTAAACTCTCGTTTTGCTTAATCCTAGGTGTAACGGTGGCAATTTTGCTTTCTACCATATGTCACAGACATCATTCACATCTGGATCTGCATGAGAGTAAACACCCGTCGCCTAATGCGGAGGTACATTAAGGGGGGGTAAAAACCCTTAAACCCAGACTTGCAGGCGAAGCATTTTCATGCCACAAATCCGATCGTGTCAACCACAGCGCTAATTGAAATTCGGAACATACGATTACAAAAGGTCGAGGCATTGCGGGGGTTAGGTTTAAACCCGTATGCCACACGGAGTGCACGTACTCACTACGCTGGTGAAGTAATTAGGAAATTTGCGGATTTGCAGGGGAAAATTGTAACGGTGGCGGGACGTCTGATGTCCTGGCGCCAACATGGCGCTTTGACTTTTTGGGCATATCCAAGACCAAACTGGCCGAATACAATTGTTCTTTCGAAGACAACTAGTCCATCCAACTGACCCCAAGGAAGGTACTCTGGGCTATGAAGAATTAAACCTCGTTGACATCGGAGATATAGTGGAAGCCACTGGTGAGGTTGGGAAAACAGAGCGGGGTGAGATTTCCGTTATCGTACACAAGTTTCGTATTCTGACCAAATCTGTTCGGCCATTGCCAGACCAGTGGAAGGGACTGAAAGACAGGGAGTTGCTCCTGCGCAAACGGTATTTACATACAATTTTAGACCGCGAATCATTTGAACGGTTTGGCAAAATTTCAGAAATGATTGCGGCAATTAGGGAGTTTCTAAATAGCCGCGGATTCATGGAGTTCCATACGCCCGTGATCCAGCCTCAGTACGGAGGTGGCACAGCCAAAACCGTTCAAAAACACATGTGAATGCGCTTGGTTGTGATATGTATCTGGCTATCTCTCACGAATTGTATCTGAAGCGGCTGATTGTTGGGGGCTATGAAAAAGTCTACACAATAGGCAGATACTTTAGAAACGAGGGAATCGATCGAAATCACCATCCAGAGTTTTCAATGGTGGAGACGATGACCGCATACGAGAATTATCTTTACAACATGGATCTTATTGAGGAGCTGTTCAGATATGTTGCGAAAAGTGTGTTTGGCCGCTTCGAGTTTACTGTCCGAGGTCATAGGGTTGATTTTGGTCAACCATGGAAAAGGATATCAATGGTAGAGGCTGTTAAACACAAGACCGGTATAGACTTTAGTGAGTTCGAGTCCGTGGATCAGGCAAATGAAGCTTTAAGAAGATTAGGTATCAACGAACTGCAACCCTCCATTGGAGAAGCACTTGTGCGTGCCTTTGAGCTGGTAGAGCCCGATTTGATTCAACCGACCATCGTATATGGACACCCTGTCGAGATTTCGCCTCTTGCCAAACCTATGCCAGAGGATCCGCGTTTTGCAGAACGGTTCGAGGTATTTATAGCAGGAATGGAATGCGGAGATAATTGGACTGAGCAAAACGACCCAGTAGCTTTGCTTGAAACCTGGCGTAAATCTTACCGTGAGGAGGAACGTGATACTGGGAAGTTCCATACATTAGACTTTGATTTTATCGAGGCGCTTGAATATGGAATGGCTCCTACTACTGGTATTGGGCCGGGGATTGAACGAATGGCAATGATATTTACGGAACAGGAGAACATTGACGACGTTATATTTTTCCCGCTAATGCGGCCGGTGGTTTCTCAGGTTAACGCAATGATTTATGGCTTAACGGAAGGTCCGCCAGCGCCAGTCGAGGACCTGGCTCTCACCGTAAGTGAATTTTGTCAACTTTGTGCAGACTCTAAGATAAAGCCGGCCAGTGATTCGATCTCAATAAAACCCCATATCCGCATTTGGTATGGGAGCGGGGAATCGAATAAGCCTGCAGTGTCTGCCCATGCAGAGGTTTTTGGGTTCCTCTCTAATAGCGTGCTGCATTTATCCGGGTTTAATATCGACGGAGAAAATGTTGGGGAGTGAGCAGAAACTAAAAGAGGTTTTGGGGTCGAGAGTTGCAGAGCTTCAACAGAACCTCCATAGATTCTTCCCCGGACTCCAAATACAGGTCCACCCAGTGACGATTTTGAAGCATCGTCGCAGCAGATAAAACCGGTTCGGTTTTAGTGTGTACTATGATCAGTGGAAAGTGGGTTTGTAGAAAGGAGGTACTGTAAGTTCCCCGAAGACTCGCAGTTCGGAAACTATGTGTGATTGCCGCCTTATTTAGCAATATCGTTTGGGCTGGGGCGTTGGAGTGTATACTTTTGCGTGGTATGGGTTGGGGAAATCGGGCATATAGGCGAATTCCAAACTTTTTAATGCGTGAGGAATGAAGAGCTGGAAGAATTTCTAAAGGGGTAACAAGAGAAGTAAAGTGCGAAACGGCAGAGGAACACTCCTCCAATAGGGGGTCCACGGAAATGGGTATAATAGAGGTTTGTGGGTGAGTTAAGACGATTCGCGTTCAGGGTTAGTAACATTTGGAATGGCAAGAAAAGTGCTTGACGCTACAATAAATAGTGGGATAGTTTGGGGTGAAACTACAAAAAGCTGGGGTTTATGCGTTGTCCGAAGTGCGGGTCGCTGGAAGATAGAGTTATTGATTCCCGGCTCACGCGAGAGGGCCAGGCGATCCGGCGTCGGCGTGAGTGTTGTGGATGCGGTTACCGCTATACTACCTACGAAAAGATTGAACGTGAGGGGCTCCGAGTAATCAAACGTGATGGAAGGCGAGAAGATTTTTCTCGGGAAAAACTGATTGCTGGTATTCAAAAAGCATGTCAGAAACGACCTATTAGCCAGGATGTTATTGAGAGCATGGTAGATAGAATTATAACGCGGCTTGCAGATAAATACGACCGGGAAGTTCCGTCCCCAGAAATAGGTAAACTAGTCATGGACGAGCTTCGCAAATTGGATGAGGTTGCGTATGTGCGATTTGCTAGTGTGTACCGTAGGTTTGAGGAGGCAACAGATTTCGTGCAGGAGGTAAAAAAACTAGGAGCGCGCAGATGATACTTTTGGATGAAGGAACATTGTTTTTTGCAACCCCGGGAGGAGAGACACTCCCGTTAAGGGCAGATATGATCCGGATCGAAATTTCCAGCCAGGATCCTTCATTTAAAGAGTTGGTTGATAACGCCGTAGTGGCAGTGTTCCACTATTTTAAGCGTGATTTAGGCCGAACTGTAGTTACTTTTGGCGAGTTTAGTTTGGTCTTGGAGCGGGTATTGCGAACTTTAGGTGTAAATGCAGAAGTCGTATGTGAAGAGACGCCAGATGATAATGAAATTGATTTACGCCGGATTGCTGGTCGGAGTTACATGAATGAGTTAGTGTTTTTCACGCAATTGCGACCGGCAATTCGGTCAGCTATGGAAGCAGTAAAACCGGGAGCTGGTGATCCGGTGTTTTTGCGGTTTAGAGGTTTGAGGCAATGCATAAAGATGATTTGTGGGGTGACTCGGTGGAATGCGCGGTGTGCTGAATTGCAACGTGAAATTCTTGAGTACATTAACGCCAGCGTAGTCGCCGAAGCACATGGTAGGCGATGTATTTTAATGGTAGGATAAACCTTGGTTTCAACAGCTTGCACTATGAACAAGACAGTGTTTCAGCGAATCATCGATCGGGAAATCCCGGCAAAGATTGTATACGAAGATGATGTAGTGGTCGCATTCCATGACATAAATCCACAGGCACCTGTTCATGTTTTAGTAGTGCCCCGGAAACCAATACCTAGATTGGCCGAAGCCAAGCCCGAAGACATTCAGATCCTCGGGCATTTACTTATTAAGGCAGTGGAGGTGGCGGAAAGGCTAAACATTAAGAACTCGGGATTTAGGATTGTAATTAACAATGGGCCGGATGCTGGGGAAGCAATTCCTCATTTGCATGTGCATGTATTGGGCGGCCGGAAAATGGGTTGGCCCCCGGGTTGATTTAATTAGTAGTGACCGTCGGTGGATACCATGGGTGGTTTGCTTGTTGCAAGTTGTTTAGTGCACTATTGGATGTAAAAGTAGGGCCGCATCCTAAAGACAGATTTTGTAATGCAGAAAAAGGTGGGAGGAAGCTCGGGGCCGTCAAGACATACGGTTGTGAAGTAGAAGCGCGATCCGCTTTACAGGTTCGGAGAGTAACAGGTAGGCTAAACGAGTTTAAGCGTGAGCGCGAAAGCGGAAGGGTGGTTTTTGTTGTTACTACAAGGTCTTTCTGCTAGTAGTGAGGGTTAGTGGGCTAGAAACGTTAGCTCAAGTATGGATGGTCATTCATCAAAACCTGGACAAGGCCATTTTGAGATGACTGACGAGCAAATTGGGTTGGAGGTTAGACAGTTTTCAAGGGCTGTTGTTGCAAAGATAGTTGAAGAATACGCAACCTTGCCATCTGAAATTCAGGTGTATCGGGAGCATTTGCTGGGGCAAACTGGTAAGATGTTAAGGAGTTCGTTGGTTTGGGGGACGGCAAACTTAACTGGAGGTGTCACAGAAGTTCATGTGTTTGCAGGGGCAATCGTCGAGTTAATTCACCTTGCAACGTTACTCCATGACGATGTTTTGGATGGGACCCAGATCCGCCGGGGAAAACCCACGATTGCAATTTCCTTTGGGACAAAGGCTGCAGTGTTATTGGGTGACTGTTTATTTGCCAGGGCGGCGGAGATGACATCTCGACTGGGTACTATGGAAGTATGCAGTCTGGTTTGTGGCGCGACGGAGAGAATATGTGTTGGTGAACTGATTCAGGACCAAAATATTGGGAATTTTGGAATTTCTGAGCTGGAATACCGCCGGATAGCATCGCTCAAAACAGGCGAATTGTTTGGTTTAGCATGTGAACTTGGGGCAATTTTAAACGGTGTTAAATCCTCTGTTCGGCGTGTTTTGCGCGAATTTGGTGTGACGTTTGGAACAGCATACCAAATGTACGATGATTGTGTAGACCTTCTTGGTAAGGATTTCCAGGTGGGCAAAACGTTAGGGGCTGATTTTACAAATGGAATTCCGACTTTGCCTTATGTACTTTTTTCCAGTAGGGCATCAAAAGAAGATTTGGATAGGTTTAGACAGTTACGGGATACCCGGACTTTTGATAGGCTAGAGTTGCTTGCGCTGCTGAACCGTTATCGAGTATTTGAAAACGCGAAGGCAATCATAATGAATGAGTTAGAGCGGGCTTGGACTATATTAATGGAGGAATTCAAAGGACCTACAGTTTTGGAGCGATTCTTAGAGTTCCTGCGCAAACATGTTTCGGATTTACTGCAGTGCACGACGTTTGCGTAACGTATCTACGAAGTTTTTATATGGACCAGCCGGCACTCGGTCATGGGACAAACAATGATTGGGCGTTGATTAGACGGACGCTTGATGGTGACCTTACAGCGTATGAAGAGCTCGTGAAAAGGTACCAGAGCGCTGTCTACGGACTTATATACCACATGACAGCAAATCATGAAGATGCGGCGGATCTGGCTCAGGAAACATTTATTAAGGCTTATAATGCTTTAGGATCGTTTAAAGGAGATTCCGGATTTTTTACGTGGCTATACCGTATAGCCATAAATACCACGCTAAATCACCTAAAGCGTCGAGCACGACAAGGGGAAATGTATTTGAACGACTTGTCCCCTGAGGTCTCAAATGACCCATATGTTGGACCAGTGGTCAGCACGTTTACTCCTGATCGAGAGGCGATATTAGCAGAGCTGCAAAAAAAATTGAACGAGGCCCTGTTAAAATTGTCGGAAAATCATAGAGTAGTGGTAATTCTTCATGACATCCAGGGTTTAAAGCATGAGGAAATCGCGAAAATTTTAGGGTGCAACGTTGGCACCGTCAGGTCGCGATTATTTTATGCGCGACAACAATTAAAGGCGTATTTATCTGATTATTTAAAGTGACGGCTTATGCAAGTTCCAGAGGAGAATTTTGTAGGGTTACTGAAGCTATTGAGGCTTAAACGGTACGAGGCTCCCCCGCGGGGGTTCTACGAAGAGTTCCCCAACCGGGTCAGAAGGGCCATTGAAATGCAGCGGCATTCTGTCATAGAGGAGTGGAAGGCGGACTTGAAGTGGGAGAGAAAGCTTTTCGCTTTCCTAGAGGCAAAACCGCTGGTGATCGGTTTGGTTGGTGGGGCAGTTTGTTTATTAACACTTATGGCAATATTGTATTCGCAGCGTGTTGCGGTAGAACCTCAATTAATTATGACACCTGGACCAGTTGCTCAGCCTATGGTGGGACTGCCACCCAGTGCCGAGAGTACCACCGCAAAAAGTGGGGATGGAGTGCAACATCCTTTAGTTGTGACAAATCCTTTGCCAGCAGCAGTTCAAAATCCTTGGTTAAATCTGCAACCTGTTATGTGGCAGAGGCAGGGGAATTTTTAGGTGATTCAAGAACTTGGGTTCATAGTCATTGTTTTATCATAATCAGGCGCATTGGATTCGTTTTTTTACGGCTAATACGAGTTTGTTGCCATCCACCTCTGCATGTAAAGAGAGTTGAGCTCCCTCTGCACTGAGGTTTAACTTGTACTGCCTATCATCCTTTTGCCATCGTCCTTGGAAAGTAAATACATTCTTTTCAGAAGGAGCGGGTTGTAGAGCGATTGGTGTGCGGGCGCGTGAGCTCCCTAGTTGTCGGGAAATGAGTTGCTCAAGGACTGCAGGGTTAAAATTCATATCAAGTCTAGCTTTCTTATCTGGGGTAGCTATTAGGCGAGTGCCTTCAAGCATAGGCATGAACAGTTCCCGGATCATTCGTAGCTCACGCGATGTTACATTAGTAAGGTTTCGTCGTAGCATTGCGAAAGTTGCTTTGGTATCGAGAATCCATTTGCCGAGAATAGGTTCATTCTTGAATATGGGTGAGATTCCGGTTTCTAAATATTCCTTCAGGTCGTCGAGGTAAGGACTTATGGTTTGCCAGGTTTCCGTGAGCAGAGTTTTGTTTCGTAGAATTGACTTGGTACGATCGTGAGAAATTATATCCCTTAGGGGTGATTGATGGAGTATTAAGTTTGTGAAGGATGAATCGTTTAGAATATCCTGCACTTCAGGCTTTTCGATGAAGTTTAGAATAGCAGGATAATGGCCAAGTCGTTCGAACAACGCGGGGGTCCCGTAAAGCATACCCATTAGGTCACACACTTTATAGAATTCGTTTGGAAGCCTTATGCATGCGCTTGTGAGAGTATAAACCTTTGTCGCTGCAGCGTCTTTGCCAAGTTTGTTGAGAACTCTTATTAGGAAGCCGTCTCTCTCGCCAGCGCTTACTTGGATTGTGAAATAGGCAAACGGATATAAATAGGCCACGATGAGAATAAAGTAAATGGCGGCATTGACCATGCCTAAGCAGATCCCCAGACGTTTATTGAGCCGTTGCCAAAGGGCGTGGCGGAGTTCACTTACTTTATATTTGTAGTAGATTTCGACTTTCCATGCCACAAAGTTGCCGATTATTTTGAAGAGTATCAAAACGGCTATGAAGGCTACTACCGATGGTAGGGCGACACTTAGCACGTAGTTTTGGATTCCTAAAACCGATAACAATTTTGCAGTCAAAGGACTGAGTGTTTTCGAAAGGATTGCACCCGCAATAATCCCTAGAAGTGCGAAGGCTGCGCGAATCCCACCGAAGCTAGCCCCCGCAAGAGCGCCGCATACGAGCATTATAAGTGCTAACAACCAAATACTCATGTGCGGAATCATATCAAGCCACAGTTTAAAAATCACGCCGGAAATATAGCAACAGGGGAAATCGACCAGCCCGTTGGAGAGGCGGAAGGGGCAATGAGTTTGCACTGTGTGTTATCTGGTTGTTGAAATGTTCTATTTTACAGTCCTTTCGGGCCGTGATTGAGTTCAAAAGTGTATCAAGAGGGTATAAAGAGTGAAGTTGGGAGAGCGAGTGTACGCGCCTTTTAAAAGTGTGACGTAGAAGGCAATCTAAAAAATAAGGTGGAGAAAGCGGAATTTACTTTATCCTTGTTCGAGGTTGTGTGGTCAATCAGGGCTTTTGCAAAGCCTTGGAAGGTAAAACGCTTTGTTTTGTACTTGCTATCAAAGGGGGTTAAGAAACGTTAGGCTACAGTTTAATTGGGGTCTAAGTTGCGCGGTTTTATCCCGGTAAAATTTGATTAGTTTTTTATAAAAATTTAAACTGCCGGTCACCCTTGGAGTCGTGGGGAGGTGACCGGCAGTGAGTATCTTTAGAATTCCAATTGTTTAGTATTTTGGCAGGTCACTCCAATCGTATGGTTTCGCAGAATCCCAGAACGACGGTTCTTTTGCTGAGATGTCGGGCATTGGGGTATTCAAAAAGTCGGTAGATGTCGGTCTAAAATCGTTGTCCTTGACAATAGTAGGTGTAACGAAAATTAGAAGGTTTTTTCTGCTTGCAGATTTGCTCTCGTGTCTGAACGCCAAGCCAATTAATGGGAGATCACCTAAAAGCGGAACTTTTGTATATTGGTTACCCATGGCATCGGAAATTAATCCACCCATGACAAGGGTATTCCCGCTGGGGATAAGTACCTGTGTTTCGATGCGCCTGAAGTCGAAAATATCTGCTTCGTAGGTTTGGTCTCCAACTACACGTTTTGCAATTCCTGCCCAACTAGAGACTTCTGGTCTAAGATGTAGCCAGATGTAATCGTTTGCTGAAATACGAGGAGTTACGATCAACACAGTTCCAACGTTGGTATATTGCACTTGCGAACCACCTGCCACGTTAACAGTGCCGGGGGTAATTTGGAAGATTGGGTAAGTGCGCGTTACTGAGAGTTCAGCTGGTTGGTTATCGAGCGTTACTGCTCTTGGGGTGGAGATGACTCTAGTTTCGTTATCCTTGTTTAGCATGGATAGGACTGCGTTTAGACCCTGGGCATTTAAAAAGCCGATGTCGGGTGTAAACCCGCTGCGGGTGTTTAGGGCTAAGCCTGCGCCCGTATAGAATTCAGCTGATGTTGAACGAGAGTACCTAGCGCCACCTAAGCCGGGCACTGTCAAAGTGGTTAAGCTGTTACTAACATTCATTGTTGCGTTTCCAAAAGAGAATGCCTGGCCTTCTAATGTACCAGCCCAGTCAATTCCTTTGATCGATTCTGGATTGCGGCCTGTTTCGATAATATGGGCTTCTATTAAAACTTGTCTTGTTGGGGTATCCAGCCTGTCTATTAGCTCTTCTACGGCGGCAAGCTCCTTTTCGGTTGCTGTGACAATTAGTTGAGCGGTCCTGATGTCTGCCACAACACGGCTGCGTTTATCGGTGAGTACTGTTTGGACGGCTGTAATCATATTGCTGACGCCCGCATACTTTAGTTGGATTACTTTTGTAAAGAGGGGATCAGGAGCGGCAGGATCTTTCTTTGTGATTCGAGCGATTTGGGTTTTTGGGTCCATTACAAGCTGAAGGTCGTAGTTATTTAGGACGGCTAATAAAGCTTGTTCTGGGGTGACGCCTTCCCAACGTACCGTTAGCATGGGTTGTGGGGCGGGTTGCCCATCAGGCCCTACTTGGCCATATGGGACTTTATAATCGAGGATGTAGTTGATACCTGCAAGTCGTGCCAAGTTGTCGATCACGGCTGTGAGGGGAGCACTAGCGAATTCGATAACCTGTTGATTTGTGGTTTGGGATGGTGTTGGTTGTGGTGAAATGGCAACGCTGCTTGTGGGTTCCTCGGTACCAGTTTGTGATTGTGCTGATGGGGTTGAAGACTCGGCCACAGCAGGTTGAACTTGGCTTTCCCCTCGAGGTCATCGGTTGAACATCTTGAGAGTGTAACCATGGGAGACTCGCTCCTCCGACAGACAACATACACGCAATTAAGACAGTAGTTCGCTTCATAATCATTCTCCTTAAAAATTGTTTTCTTTCCGTCAGAGCATCGTCGGCCTTAATTCGAACCGTTGGTTAATATCGCTGTATTCTTAGTTCCATCTGTTGAGGTGGTGTGCCATAAGTGATGATGACATAGTCGTCGCCTATATGTTCACACTTTATCCTCACTCTTGTAGAACCGGCGTCAACCTCCATTTCTTCACCTTCTGTAAAGGCTCGGTTATTTATAGTGGCTACTCGCTTGCCCCCCAGCAAATGAAATACCTGATAGGACCAGGCGAGGCCTTTGAACTGGGGTTGTTGTCTTAGGTTCCTTTGCGATTGTTCCCCGGCGTGTTGAATTGGGATAGAATGGATCGACACCGGCTCCGGGAGCATCGTCAAATACCGACGTTGGAATTTGAGACGGGGTAAGCCAAACGTTAGTTATTGAACTGGTTTGGGAATTCGTTGTACCAACTTGGTTAGCTTGGGAGGTTGTTTTACCTGAAGTTATAATGAGAAGGGTCATGCCTATCTGGGCAAAAGAAAGCTTTTCGCTTTGTTGGCTATTTTTTGTACCTGGCTCACGGTTTTACAAGGCTAACCACTTCAAACCTAAAGTTTATCTTTTCACGATCTTCTACAGATTTAGCTCCTGCAAGTTGAATAATACTCAAATTCTCGATTCGCATCAAGGGAAAACTGTTTTCAAAGTCGGCAATAAACTTGCCGAGATCGTGGAAATATGCTGTGCCGCCCAAACCAATTTTGACCTGTGAATATGGAAACTTTGGGAACATTGACATTTCACCGGAGGTAGTTTGCCCTAACACGATATCTACGTTACGGTGTCTGGCTTGAAATGTTTTTAGGGTCTGGAAAAGCCATAGGTATAAATCTCCAGTAGCCATGCTCGACTCCAATTCGGCGAGTTTGTTAGTAGCAGCTTCTAACTGGGCAGCGATGACTGTACCTTTGGATAAAGTTTTTCTGATGGTGTCTGCTTGTGATTCCGTTTTTGCAAGTTCATCTCGCAACCTTTTAAGCTTGGTCGTTTGGGCAGACCAGAGACGTAAAATAGAGGATACCAGTTACTGCGACCACCCCTATGATTATGGCAAGAATCTGAGATCGCTTCTGAGGCGATAAGTTGGAAAATAATGTGTTCATTGTCGGACCCGCTCAGGTAATCTGATTTCCAAAGCAAACACAACCGATCGTTTCTTGGTTTCAGGGTCTTCAGCAGGAGGTGAAGTATCGCGAAGTTGGATTTTGTTTCCAGGGCTAAGCAATTGTTTCAAGTAAGAATTTTCTTGGAGTGATGCGATGAACCCTACGATGTTCTCGCCCTCGGTCTCATCTTTTGCCCGCAAGATAATAGTAGTCCTTTCAATAGCAGTGGCTGGTTTCCCGGGGATTGTCCTTCCGCCTTCGGTGCGAGGTTTAATTTCTTCGGTAAGAGTATACGATTGATCACCTTTAAGTTCGAGTAATTGGATTCCTGACACCATACTTTTTTGTAATGCATTAAGAAAGCTACCCCAAAGAAACCTGTTCGTGCACAATTTAGCTAACGCAGCTAGTTTTACCGTGGTTTCGTTCAATTTGCGTTCCGCGGCTAAGATTTGCGTGTACGTGTTAGTTTGGGTTGTAATGGTAAATTGGAGGTTTCGGAGCTCGCGTTGTTTAGTGATAATAGTTAACTGGCGCAGCCCCACAACAAACAATTCTATCGCAATTATTAAGACGGCGAAGAATGCAATGCGTTTAACGGGATCCCGCCGTCGCATTTCCTCAGCGAGTTTTTCTTCTGCTAATAAATTGAGTTTGATCGGCATAGGTTAAAGCACAGCAAGAGCGCAACCTGTTGCAGTAATCAATTGCGGCATAGCTGATTCAAACCTAGCCAGTTGTTCTGGTGGTAGTGCGATGTCCATCCCGGTGGCTGGGTTCCATGTTTTACATTCCACAAAAAGTTCACTTTCTAAAATCTGTAAAATCGGTGGTGAGCTTGCGGATCCCCCGCAAGCAAAAACTCGGGTTACTTGGCGATCATATTGGTGTTCAAAGAAATCCACTAGTGCTCTTAATTCTCGCCCCAAAGGTCTGACTACTTGTTCAAGGGTAATTAGTGCTGCTTCAGGCGTTGAGGTTTTGATTTCTTCTGCTTCGGTATATTCGATCTTTAGTACTTTTGTTAGTTCTTCGGTGATGTGTTTGCCACCTACTGGAACGTATTCGGACTTAAAACAGGTTCACCGTGGTACTAAAACGCATATTAGTGACGTTTCATACCCCAGGTCCACTACCGCCACCACCTCTCTTGATAGGTTTTCTCCCAAAGTATGCTCGAGCGAATTTATTGGGGCAATCATTCCGGGTACGACACCTTCGGCTTGAAGGCCTGCAGCTCTTATGCCCGAAGCGATGTTATTGACTACTGATGTGGGAGCACCTCCCACTATTACACGCTGTTTTATTGTGGTAGGGGAGCTCCCCTGTTGTGAGGACACTTGGGGTGGCAGGCAGTGGCAATCAAACACGTAATCTGTTAGATCCTGTTGGAGATAGACTTTTGGGTTATTTTTAATTGATTTTACGAAGTTCCACAACTGGTAGTAACGGCATTTCCACAGTTTTGATTATTGTGAAAGCAGGTCCAATACTAACGGCTGTGGGTGCGTTTTCGAGTTTTAGAATGTTGGCAATGTTTTTGAGCAGGCTAGCAACGGTTTCAGGGTTAAAGGCCAAAATGTTGTCTGGCGATTGTACGATGGTAAATCCTGCGAAGGTATACCTTCCATTGGCAAGGGTTATATAGACAGCCTTTGTCGAGAACTTGCCGATATCTACGGCAAGCACTCTTGTTCTTTCTCTGTCCTTGAGTTTCAGAAAAGGCAAATTGATTGCCATTTGCACAAGTCCACTCCTAATTTGCACCGGACATCCTCATCTGTTATCCGGTTTTCAATCGGTATGGTTATTAAACGTTGCGTTTTTGCTGGGTGCAAGCTTTTTCCCTACGTTATTTTAATCAACTCACCTTGCCAGATATGTAATAAAATTGGCATAGTTCAGTTCGCCTTGAAAATCATTGTCGCAATCACAGGTGCTAGTGGAGTAATTTACGCTCAAAGATTACTAGACCGGTTAGATCCTGAGGTGCACCAGGTCTATCTGGTTGTTAGTTCTCAAGGACAGGAAATTATACAATGGGAGCTAAAAGGCCAGTTAAGGGTTAACCCTGGGGTAATCCGTGTCAGGGATGACGATCTGCAAACACCTTTAGTAAGTGGTACGGGGGGGGTCGGACGCAATGGTAATTGTACCATGCTCAATGGGTACGTTAGCCCGAATTGCGACTGGCATAGCCGACAGTGTGATTACTCGTGCGGCCGATGTGATGCTCAAAGAACGAAGAAAACTCATTTTGGTGCCGCGGGAAACACCCCTTAACTTAATACACATTAAGAACATGGAGCGAGTGTTATTGGCTGGTGCTATTTTGCTTCCTGCAATGCCAGCTTTTTATCATCTTCCCAGGAACATCGAAGACCTTACGGATTTTGTTGTGGGTAGAATCTTTGACCATTTAGGAATTGAGCACAACCTGGTTGGTTCGTGGCCGATCAAATCAGGAAATGATTAGGCAAGTAATCAAAGGTGTTCGAGAGTGGAGTGATTTTATAAAGTTCCCGCACACAGTATTTGCCTTACCATTTGGGTTAGGTGCGATGGTGGTGGCAGACTANGGAAAACCATGGGTGGCCGGGAATCCGTACATTCTTGTTAATATTAGCAGCAATGGTTACGGCCCGAAGCTGTGCAATGAGTTTTAATAGAATTGTAGATCAAAGGTATGATGCGATGAATCCGCGCACAGCTAATTGGCAGCTTCCAGCTGGCCGAATTAAGTTGTCGGTTGCTATTACCTTCTGTGCAGCTAATGCTTTGGCGTTCGTCTTTATTTGCTATTGGATCAACTCATTATGTTTCCTGTTGTCGCCTGTGGCACTTTTTGTGATTTGTTTTTACTCATTTACTAAGCGCTTTACGCATTTTAGCCATTTTTTCTTGGGACTTTCGCTAGGGATTGCGCCGGTGGGCGCTTGGCTTGCAGTCCGCGGGACAGAGGTTACCCCAATCGAGTTAGTCCAAATGGGATTACTTGCGCTTGCTGTTGTGTTTTGGGTGGTGGGATTCGATGTTATTTACGCCCTACAGGATTATGAATTCGATCGTACCCATGGGTTGAAATCCCTTGTCGTGCTATTGGGGCCTGAGCGAGTGCTGGATGTTTCGCTTATTTCCCACATCGTTATGATTTTATTGCTTGCGGCGTTCGGGATTCTTTGCGGGTTTAGGTTGGGATATTTCGGCGGTTGGGTTATCATATCATGTTGTTTGTTTATGGAGCATTGGATCGCCAGACACCGTTCAAAAAACTGGATTCAGACAGCCTTTTTTAAACTGAACGCTTTAATTAGTACTGTGTTTTTTGTATCAACGCTGGCCGAGGTAGTATTTCGGGGAGGCTTTAGGCTTTGGGATCCTAATTGAGCTTTTTGATTTGCTTGTGCTTCATTTGTATAGATTTACACTGCAATTTAGATTAGGCCATGTTACCGTTTTCTAGGAAAAAGAATCAGAAGGACAGGTACTATTTATTTCCTGGAGCTGGTCGGGAGGCAGCTCGCCGGAAGAGGCGTGTATTTCTAGCGATTGCATTCACGTCTGGGATTTTGGCGGCGGCTGGGGTAGCGATATTTCTTTTGTGGTTAAACAGACCTTAAGAGTTTGGGTAGTGCCACATTTATCCGAGCTTTGTTCGAACCACGATAAAGTAGATCAGCAAGGTTGCACTTAACGCATAGGTGACGGGATTAACCTCGCGGGTTTTGCCAGCAAAAATTTTGATTACTGGATAGATGACAAATCCAAGTGCTAGGCCATCGGCAATTGAGTAGGTTAAAGGGATGCCGAGGAGAATAATGAAGGCCGGAATTGCTTCGGTTATATCAGACCAATCAATATGGGTGGCGGCTTTCATCATGAGCGCGCCAACGAAGACTAACGCGGGTGCAGTAATTGGAGGATAGCTTCCAATCATTGCGATTATAGGGTTGAAAAACAGTGCAAAGATAAATAAAGCGCCCGCCACCACTGCGGTAAGGCCGGTTCGTCCTCCCTGTTCAACTCCTGCAGCACTTTCGATAAAGCTAGTGACTGTGCTTGTGCCAAGTGCAGCTCCTATTATAGTCCCTACGGAGTCAGAGATCATGGCTTGTTTAGCTCTTGGGAGTTTGTTATTAACCAGTAGCCCTGCTTGTTGGCAGATGCCCACCAGAGTACCGATGGCGTCAAATACAAACATGAAAAGGAATACGATTACAAAGGGAATCATTTGAGGCGTAAGTGCACCGGCAATGTCTAGTTTTAAAAAGGTGGGGCTTAAAGAAGGAGGTAGCGAAACTACAGAATTAGCAAGTGTGAACTGTGTTACAAGTTTCGAGCTTTTGAAAGTTTCCGAAGCTAGCCAGCCACTTTGGATTGAATCTGATGCGATTTTTAATGCGGCGGCCATTGTGGTAGTCAGCAGTATACCCCACAGTATAGCACCTCGGATCCGATAAGCTTGTAGCACGGTGATGGTAACCAGTCCAAACACGAATATCAGCAAATCTGGGGAATTAAAATGCGGGTTAAGCTTTACTGCGGTTCCGGGATCTTTGACGATTAAGCCAGCATTTTGGAGCCCTATGAACGCAATGAATAGGCCTATACCTGCGGCGATCGCGTGTTTCATGCTGTTGCTGATGGAGTTAAAGATTAGTTCGCGTAGCCCCAGTAGGGTGAGGATTAAGAAGAGGAGGCCCGACAGAAACACAGCTCCCAGCGCCACGCGCCAGGGTTGATTGAACCCAGCGGCTGCCGCTGCTGGTAGGACGGAAAAAATGAAAAAGAAATTCTCGCCCATGCCTGGTGCTTGGGCGATGGGGTATTTACCGTAGATGCCCATTATAAATGAGGCAATTGCCGCTGATACACATGTGGCTGTGGTCACTGCACCGAAATCCATTCCTGTCTCGATCCCAAACTGTCGACCCGAAAGTACAGCAGGTTGCACAAAAATGATGTAGGCCATTGTTAGGAATGTAGTTACCCCTGCAAGAAGTTCGGTGCGGATGCTGCTTCCAAGTTCACTTATACCGAAATACCGATCTAGTTTCTCCATCGGTAATCTCTTTTAATCACTGGACGGTTGCTTAGCCAGATTAAAAAATGAAGTATTCTAAGCTACATGAAAAGACCGGGTTTTATTCAGAGATCTCTTCTATTACGATGGTGCCTTTTTTACTGGTTGAACCAGCCCGAATTTCTGTGAAAAAGACCACTGTGCCAATAAAGATGAGGCCAGCGGCTATAAGGCTGACAATTTGGATGGATAGGAAGTGTGTGAGTTGAAATGATATGATCGGGGCTAGGATCCCTCTCACACCGGTTAGAAAAGTATGTGCTGCCATGTAATCGGCTACTCGATCTGGCGGGGCAAATTTGGTTACCCACAGTCCCCAGGCTACGTCACCGCCGGAGAGAGCTATTCCATAGGCTGCCGAGCCTATTGCCAATCCTAATGGCGAATTGCTCATGAAGAAGGTGACGATTCCTACCATAAATCCAATATTTAAAGCTACCCTGAGCACAAAGAAGTTAGCGCGGTCGAACAGATACCCCCAAAGTGGGTTCACGGCGACGCGTGCGATATTTGGGATGACGGTTGTGTAGAGTGCGACTGCACCTATTGTGAGGAGTTCACCGCTAATTTTTACGCTGTATTTTGGGTTGGCTAAATATTCGACCCGCAGGGGGACCATCATTAAGTTGCCAAACCCAAGAAACATCCATCCTAAAAGCGTTCGGCGAAAAAGGCGATCTTGCTGAATAAACCTAAGGGCTTTAAATGGGTGGCCCCCCCCGCAAGGTGTTAAGGGTTTGCTTGGAATTTTTGACACTAAAAATGCCGATATTGCCATGGCAAGGGCAAATGTGTCGAGCAACAGGGTAAACCCTATTATGTGATTTGTCAGGAGTAAGCCAAGGAGGTGGCCTGCGATCGCACCTGAGACGATTCTTATAACTGTTGTATGTGCAAAGAGCTGACCGCGTGTTTCTTCCGGGTAGTTCTCTTGGTAAACTTGTGTCAATAGTGGTATGATGTAGGCAAAGCTGGCCGTTGCCAAGGCTGCTCCACACACAAATACCCATTCGGTTTTCCAAAGAGATGTTATCAGGAACGTAAGGCTACCAAATGCCAAAACTTGGGCTGCGGCTTGAGCGGGAGGCACACATGCGCGTTCTTACGGTACTAACGACGATCGGGCTGCACAGTAAGCCTAAGCTAAATCCACTTGCAATAAAGGCTTTGGCCAAGGCCCCTGCTTGGAATTCACGAACTGCGATCGCAAGGAGGAATGTTGAAGCGGCTGTGTCTAGGATTCCAGTGAACACAGCACGCCATTTTTCGAGTCGATACGTGATCTGAGTCACGAGATGATTGGGCATTGGGCAAGGAGAGTAATTGAAGTTATAGAAACTGCAACTAAAACGCGGGTGTTTAAGAGGTTTGCCGAGGTAGTGGTGGCAAAGGCGGAGGGAGTTATGACCCTTGGTTTTTGGAGTCGCTACTTTTTGTCGTTTTCGAGTACTTTTTTCACCCAATCTTGGTTGTGAATGTACCAGTCCACGGTATAGCGGAGAGCTTCATCAAATGGGTAAGCAGGTGTCCATCCGAGTTCGGTTCGTATTTTTGAAGCGTCGATCGCATAGCGTCTGTCATGACCTGGCCTGTCTTTCACGAACGTGATTAATGATTTTGTGCTGCCGCCGAGGTGCGGGGCAAGTTCATCGACCAGGTCGCAAATCTTTTCGACCAGTTTGATATTTGGCCATTCGTTGGATGCGCCTATATTGTATGTTTGTCCGACGCGGCCGCAAGTCAGGACTAACCACAGGGCGTTTGCGTGGTCCAAGACGTACAACCAATCACGTACATTCAGGCCGTCTCCGTATACAGGGATTGGGCGCCGTTCGATAGCTGCTTGGATTACTACCGGAATTAGTTTTTCGGGGAATTGATACGGGCCGAAATTGTTTGAGCAGTTGGTAATCAATGTTGGAAGCCCATAAGTATGGTGGTATGCCCGCACCAACATATCAGCTGCTGCTTTGCTGGCGGAGTAGGGAGAGTTAGGTGCGTAGGGGGTGGTTTCAGTGAAATACCCTGTTGGGCCGAGCGACCCGTAAACCTCGTCTGTTGAAACATGTAGAAACCTAAATTGTTCGACGTCTTGCGGAAGGCATTCTTCCAACCAGTAGACGCGACAAGCCTCAAGTAGGTTGAAAGTGCCAATAACATTGGTGTGGATAAAATCTGCTGGCCCAGTAATTGATCGGTCCACGTGTGATTCTGCTGCCAGGTGCATTACGTGGGTTATTTTGTGTTTGCGCACAACTTCATAGACTGCGTGCTTGTTTCTCAGGTCTACCTGTTCGAAAGTAAATTTTTTATGGTGGAGCACGTCAGCCAAGTTTTCGAGGTGTCCCGCATAGGTAAGACAGTCCAAAACTATCAATCGATCAATTTCTGGTCGGTCGATTATGGTTCTGACCAGGTTACATCCGATAAAACCGGCACCACCTGTTACTAGGACATGCATGTTAGGTCTACGGTTTATCCAGTGCTAATTTTAGTGCCTCTAGCCAATTTAGTCTGTGCACACCAAAAGTCCTGTCAAATCGATCGCAATTTAAAACTGANAACGCTGGGCGTTGGGCGGGCGATGGGTACTCTGCTGAGGAAATCGGCTGAACGGCAGTACATTTTAGTATCTTTTTTTGGTTAGGAGCGAGATGATAGTGCGGGCAAATTCGTACCACGTGGTTTGTCCTTGGCAACATAGATGATATACACCGACGAACCGAAGTGGTTCGGGGTTGGAAAACACTTGCTTAAGTGCCAATGTTACACATAGGGCGATCATTCGGGCCCAGGTTGGGGTACCGACTTGATCATTTACGACGCGGAGTGTCTCACGCTCCTGGGCCAATCGTTTGATGGTAAGTAAAAAATTATTTCCCCTGGTGCTGTAAACCCAGCAGAGCCGAAATATGAGGTAATTGCAACCGGAGTTCATAACAGCGATCTCCCCAGCCAATTTTGATCGGCCGTAAGCATTTAATGGATTTGGTGGGTCAGTTTCCACGTACGGTTCAGTTTTTCGCCCGTCGAATACGTAGTCTGTTGAAAAATGCAGTAGCCATGCACCAATGTTTTTTGCGGTTTGAGCGATTAGACCGGGTGTAACGGCATTGATTTGCATAGCTAATCCCGGTTCTGATTCAGCTTTATCGACGGCTGTGTAAGCGCATGCATTCACTATTACTGCGGGGCGGATTTCGGCGATTAACTTAATTAGTGGCTCGGGTTGGGTGAAATCGATATCGGGATAATCAAAGGCTTCTACTTGTCCCAAAAGCCAAAGTGTCCGATGTAGCTCCCATCCGACTTGGCCATTTTTGCCTAACAACAGGATTTTGGGTTTTGCGGTATTCATCCTTTGCCTCAATCGTTAATAGGCCTATGTCAGAAGAATAGTCGGTCAGGTGGGATATTGCGCAAAAATAATCCTTGTTGGTCTTTCTCGGATAGTATTGGGTTTGTGACCGGCCAGTTAATTTTTAGGTCGGGGTCATCCCACCTAAGTGTGAGTTCAGAGTCGCGCGAGTAGAAGTCGGAACACTTATAATGGAAGATGGCATAATCGCTAAGTACTGCGAAGCCGTGAGCGAAGCCGATAGGGATAAACAACTGCTGGATATGATCTCCGGAGAGCGTAATGCTGTGCCATTGACCAAAGGTGGGCGAGTTTTTTCTTAGGTCAACCACTACATCGAAGACTAAGCCTTCGAGGACTGTTATTAGTTTAGCTTGGGGGTGAGGATTTTGGAAGTGGAGGCCTCGGATACAGTTTTTTTTGGTAAAACGAAATATTGTCTTGGACGAATTCGATTTCTAGACCAAGAATCGTGAATGTACGTTTGTTCCAGAGCTCGAAGAAATACCCGCGGGAATCAGTAAATACCGCTGGCTCGAGCAAGAGTAACCCATCCAGAGGGCATTTGGTAATTTTGTAATTCATAGACCTAGTAGGATCCGCCGGAACTGCGGGCTTCGGTTATCACTCGTGTGAGATAGTCCCTGTATTCGCACTTTGGCATGTTTTGAACCAACTTTTCCAGTTGCTCTAGTGTAATGAATCCCCGCCTAAAAGCCGCTTCTTCTGGACAACCGATTTTTACACCTTGTCTGGTTTCGATTGCGTGGATGTAAGCACTAGCATCGTGGAGGCTACTGCTTGTACCCGCGTCCAGCCATGCGAATCCTCGGCTAAGTTTATGTACCCTGAGCTGACCACGCCGGAGATATTCCTTGTTGACATCCGTTATTTCAAGCTCGCCTCGGGCAGAGGGTTTTAACGACTTGGCTATCTCTATTACTTGGTTGTCGTATACATAAAGGCCGGTTACTGCATAACTGCTTTTAGGGACTGCGGGTTTTTCTTCGATGGAAATTGCGCGGCCTTGGGAGTCGAATTCTACGACGCCGTACCGTTGTGGATCACTGACTTGATAAGCGAAAACCAGGGCACCGGATTTAAACTCGTCGATTGCCTGGTATATTTCGTTGCCCCCGCAAAATATATTGTCGCCTAAAATTAGGGTAACGTTGCTGTTGCCTATAAATGATTCAGCTATGATAAATGCTTGGGCAATGCCTTCGGGTTTAGGTTGTTCCCGGTATTCAATGGAAAGACCCCAAACAGATCCGTCACCGAATAGGCTTTTGTATCTGGGAAGGTCGGTAGGAGTTGAGATAAGGCAGATTTCTCTAATCCCGCTCATAATAAGCACAGTGAGCGGGTAATAAACCATGGGTTTGTCATACACCGGCTGTAGCTGTTTACTTGCGACGAGGGTTAACGGGTACAGACGTGTACCCGCTCCTCCCGCAAGGATAATGCCTTTCATAGGCTTCATATTTTTGGCGTGATCCTATACCTTTTTGGCCAACATATAAAGTCTGGTTCTGAAGGGTTTGGATGGTGTAGATGTTATGGTTCCCCGCATCTGAAACGTTCCTGCAATATTTGCCGAAGGTGAATTGCGTTGCGAAAGGCGCAGCCACGAAAATCGTTGTTAAAGTACGCCCACACCTCTTTGGGTTTAGCGTTTACTATGCGCTCGGCCCAGCGCTCGAGTTCCTCAGGGGTGTAATCATGCCGATACCATCGCGAGGACCCGTGAAAACGAATATAAAGTTTGCCATTGCAACTGATTAAATCGTTTGGCAACCGGGGAGCACTAATAGAACAGAAAATAACGCCGGCTTGATCGAAAACTTTCCACACAGCATCAGTCCACCAGCTTTTGTCTCTGAACTCGATCACGTTTGTAAAATTCGGATCCAACTGGGTAAGGATGGCTTCTAGTTTTGCTTCGGAGTATTTGAAGCTGGGAGGTAGTTGGAAAAGGACGCAACCCAGCTTATTTTGTAAGGGTGCGATTGTGTCGTAGAATTTTTTTATTAAGCGCTTGGTCCCTTGGAATCGTTTTCGGTGGGTAATGTCCTGGTTGACCTTGATGGAGTAAACGAATTGCTCTGGGGCGACTTTGTCCCACAATTTGACAGTGCTTTTTCGGGGCCAACGATAAAACGTGGCGTTGATTTCCACGGTATCAAGGTGTTGTGCATAGAACTGAAACCATTCCTTGGTTGGAATGTGGGTAGGATAAACGATTCCCTTCCAATGCCAGTAGAACCATCCAGAGCACCCGACTCTCAATTTTGTAGCGGGATGATTTTCGCGTGGCATATTTCAAATGGATTGATTCCACCTTTAATTCTAAGTCTGCTCCTGGGTCAGCGTCCAGCACTTGTAAAGTCCGAATGCCCCACGCGATCAAGATCGGATTTGGCCGTCGGCTAGTTCGACTACTCGATTGGCCCGGGCTGCCACGGAAGCATCATGCGTGGCTAATATCAAGGTGACCCCTTTTTCGCGTTGTAGTTCTCTAAGGAGGTCTAGGATGGCCAAACCCGTTTTTGAGTCTAGGTTACCCGTAGGCTCGTCTGCCAAGATTAGTTGTGGGTTGTTTATTAGTGCTCGTGCGATAGCCACCCGTTGTTGTTCGCCACCCGACAACTCAGATGGTTTATGCTTAAGTCGGTGGTGGAGCCCTACGCGGGTCAAAAGTTGTGTTGCTTGGGTGTATGCTTCTTGAGCAGGACGGCGTGCTAGTCTTGCGGGGAGGGCGACATTTTCCAGCGCATCTAGCTCTGGCAATAAGCAGTAGAACTGGAACACGAACCCGACCATACGGTTTCGGAACACGGCGAGTTCTTTTTCGGACATTGTCTCAAGCTGGCGTCCAGCGAATATAATCTGACCTGAGTCAGGTTTATCTAATCCGCCCAGTAAATGTAAAAGCGTGCTTTTGCCTGCCCCGGAGGCACCCAAAATTGCTAAACACTCGCCTTTTTCGACTGTTAGATCCACTTCCCGCAAAACTTCTACTACAGTGCGGCCAAGTTTGTAGGTTTTAACCACCTTTTGTATATGTAGGAATGGCCCCGGGTTTGGCAGTGAGGGTTGTTGGATTGGAAAGTTACTCATGTCTCAACGCTTGAACTGGTGCCAATTTCATTGCATGCCAAGCCGGGAGCAGCCCTGCAACCGCACACATAAGGAGCGCACTACCGCATATTAAACAGATATCCCCAGGAACAATTAAAGCTGGGATATCGAAAAATCCGTAAACTGAGGCGGGAAAAAGCTCCCAGCCAGTTGTTTGTCGGAGGAAGTGCAGCACATCATTCCGGTGTTCAACAGCAATCAGTCCTAAAATTAGCCCGGCTATGACCCCGATTACTCCGACGATTGAACTTTGGGCTAGGAAGAGCAATGCCACTTGAGTATTGGTAGCCCCGATTGCCTTCAAAATACCGATTTCCCGTGTCTTTTGAACGACAAATGTTATGAGTGCGCTTGTAATGCTCATAGCAGCTACGACCATTATGAAAAACAGGAGGTAGAACATCATGCTTTTCTCGACCGCCAATGCATTAAGAATGGTGGAGTTTTCCTCAGTCCATGTGACTACCTGATAGCCGGCACCCAGAATCGCTTCCAATTGAGGTTGTACAGCACCTGCCATATAGGGATCATGCAAGGTGATCATTAAACCATGGACGCTGTCACCCAGTTCGTACATATCTTGGGCATCTTCCAGTGATACCAATACCACCGCAGCGTTGTATTCGTAGTATCCAACATCAAAAATAGCCCGGACTTCGTAGTCTTCCGGGAGAATGGCTGTCTGTTGGTCTGGGTCTTTTTTGGCTTCTTCGTTTGTGCGGCGCATTTTTTGCAGTTCGCGAGGCGAGTAAACTGCAAGGCGGTCACCAACGCGAATGTTTAATTGTCTTGCGAGTTCGGTCCCTATGGCTACCCCACGGTTGGCGAGGTCAAATTTGCCTGAGACGACGCTTTTGGGGAGGGCACTGATTTGCTGTTCTAGGTATGGATCAACACCTTTGATCCAGGGTGCAGCTGCCCGTGGCTGTTCGGTCTCAGGGTTTGCAGGCTGAGTCTCGATCAGCACTTGCCCCATTACGAATGGAGCGACAGCCACAACGTTTGAGTTTTGTTTGATCAAATCAATCAAGACGCTGTAATTGTGAATTGAGGCGCTAGCCGAAGGATATACTTTTAAATGGGCATTGAACCCGAGTAGCTTTTCTCGCAATTGCCGGTCGAACCCCGTCATCACGCTAAGCACGACGATTAATACAGCTACGCCAATCGTTACACCCAAAATAGAGATCACCGTCACGGCCGAAACGTATGTGCGTTTCGGTCGCAAATACCGCAAAGCTAGAAGTAGTTCGACCGGGACGGCCATGTTCGGTGGAGAGCCTAAGTGGTCTTAACTCTTGTGTCAATTCAGCCAGAAAGTAATCGCGCAAAGGGAAAGTTACGTGCGGAGGAACAGGCTAACAAAAGCGTAATTTATTTATGCGGCGTCCCCGGGAAACTGACACACGTTGTTTCTAATTTAATGTTTTAAAGTCCCATCCAGGAACCTCAAGGTTGTTCGTGATTATAGATGGTCTGGCTCGATTAGCACGGGTGTACCGCGTGCTCGAAGAAGGTCTGGTATGGACGGGCATACTACTTTCCAAGCCTACAGCAGTCTGGGGTGAGGGTTGTCGTTTTTCGCTCTCGAAGGTCTGTGCTCCTGAGGAATTTCTGTGGGCCCAATTGACCGCAAGGAGAGGTACAGGAATAGAAGGGAGGGCGAGTTAGCTTAAGTCTTGCATAGTCATTTGTTGTTTGCTCTCCATAAACCAGGACTCGGCCTGGCCTGGCGAGCTGACAGTTCGTCATGGTTTTTCGCCAGATGAGATTTGTGGTGATTCTGAGGCTTTAGTTAGGATGTATTCAGTGTCGTTTGGTCCAGATTAAATGCAAGTTTGCCTGTTAGGATCGACTGGCTAAACAATAGGTTTGACCTAGTTTAGTCCACTGGTGATAATGCATTTAAAGCATCTCATATGCCCAAGTTGATTATCTTAACTGAAGGGATTGGGAAACGGGAGGTCGAATTGAAACCGGGTCGCACGACTATTGGGCGAGCGGAGGATAACGACGTGGTTTTACCCGACCCGTCTGTGTCTGGTCATCATTGCGAGATTGTAATTGCCGATGGCCAGGCAAAGATTCGGGACTTGAATTCTACCAATGGTACGTTGGTGGACGAGGTACAAATCACAGAGGCTGTATTGCGATCGGGGCAAACAATTCGACTGGGGATGGTAGAACTTCGCTTCGAAGATCCTACGGCGCCTCAACCACAACAAGCTGTTGCACGGCCTGGATCTAGAACATCCCCGCTGCCTCGCGGGGTTAATCTTGGGGAAATTGGACAAGCTCGGAGTGCACCTGCCAAGGGATTTGAACGTCGTACAAGTAAATTTGATCGGTATTTTCTTTTGGGGACTGCGATTGTGATGGCGTTAATAGTTGTACTTTTGATTGTGATCTTTAAATACGCTGGTGCTCGTTAGGTTTGCGGGGGTGATTATACCCTATTGCCTGTTTTGATAGGTGGAGGTATAAACCAATTGTGCTTGCGTGCATAAGGGACATTGGAGCGATTGCGATAAATACATTCCTAATTTTGGGATGTGTGGTAATAAATGTGAATGCCCAACCAACAAACACCAACATTATGAAAATCGAGATCACCAGCACGGCGTTTAAGCATGGGGGATCGATTCCCAAGAAATACACTGGCGAAGGCAAGGATGTATCGCCACCTTTGACCTGGAAGAATATCCCGCCGGCTACGAAGAGTTTGGTTTTGATTTGTGATGATCCTGATGCACCAAGAGGTGTATGGGTGCACTGGGTTGTATATGACCTGCCGGCGGAGGCCACGGGGTTGGCTGAGGGTGTGCCAAAATCGCTGGAGTTGTCGAACGGTGCTAAACAAGGTGTGAACGATTTTGGTTTGGTGGGGTACAATGGACCACTGCCGCCCCCGGGAAAACCCCACCGGTATTTCTTCAAACTTTATGCTTTGGATATCCCCACCTTGGGCCTAAAGTCGGGGGCTACGAAAGCAGAGGTGGAAAAAAGCCATGCAGGGTCACATTTTAGGACAGGGTGAGTTAATGGGTACTTACCAAAGGTAGTTTGTAGGTAGGGAGGCGCATAATACCAGAGCGTGGGGCAAGCGGAAAATTTTAACTCGCTTGAAAGGATTACCTTTGTTATCAAGCGGCGGCGTATGAAAAAGGTTGCTTTGCTTTTTGCTGGGCAGGGTGCGCAATTCGTGGGCATGGGTAGGGATTTGGCTAAGGAATTTGAAACTGGCGCCTATTGGTTTGAGAAGGCTGATTCCCTATTGGGTTTCAAGCTCTCGAGTGTTTNTTTTGAAGGGCCGCTTTCTGAATTGACCAAAACCATAAAATACGCAGCCTGCAATTTTTGTAGTGAGCTGGGTAGCATTCCAGCTATTGAAAGAGAATTTACCCGGGTTTGAATTTCATGCGGTGGCCGGATTATCTCTGGGTGAAATTACCGCGTTGGTGGCAAGTGACGCCCTTGATTTTGAGGACGGGCTCCGGTTGATTTATTTGCGGGGGTAAATACATGCAAGAGGCTTGCACTGCGACTGCAGGGGGGATGGCAGCGATAATTGGTTTGGATCGGCAGACTGTGGAAAAAAGTTGCTCAGGAAGCGAGTGTATTTGTGGCCAACTACAATTGCCCTGGTCAGATTGTGGTTTCGGGGCCGGCTGCCAATATTCCTAAAGTAATTGAGCTGGCAAAAGCTGCCGGTGCAAAGCGGGTTGTCCCATTAGAGGTTGCGGGCGCATTTCATAGCCCTCTGATGAACCCAGCGGTTGAGAAGCTCGCCCCTATCGTACGTGAGCTCAAAATACGCACGCCAAGGGTCCCAGTGCTATCGAATGTCACGGCTAAACCTCACGGTGATCCAGATCAAATTCGCTCACTGATCTTAGAGCAAATAGTGTCACCGGTAAAATGGGAAGATTGTGTGCGTTATTTACTTGAAAATGGCTTTACACGGTTTATTGAGCTGGGNCCTGGCACGGTCCTGACTGGGTTTATGAAGCGAATAGCATCCGCCACCCAGCTGGAGGTAATGAATGTAGGAGACGTGCCTAGTTTACGTTCAACAATCGCCACATTCCAGGCTTGCGCACAGTAAGAAACTGTCTTAATGGGATAAACATTAAGTCATGAAAACGCTTGAAAATCAGGTCGCAGTTGTGACGGGAGCAGGCCGTGGGATTGGCCAAGCCATTTCGATTAAACTGGCTGAGCATGGTGCTGACATTGCAGCTATTGACCTCAAATTGGAGTTCTTGGAAGAAACAGTGAATCGTGTTAGGTCATTGGGACGTCGTGCATGGGCAGTGGCGGCCGACGTGTCCAACGCGGCGAGTGTAGAAGCAGCCGCTGAACAGATTATNCACGAAGCAGGCCGGGTAGATATATTGGTTAACAACGCTGGGATTACAAAAGACGCGTTGCTTTTGCGTATGAGTGAAGCTGACTGGGATGCTGTTTTGAATGTGAATCTGAAGGGTACATTTTTAGTTACCAAGGCTTTTGCACGTATGATGTTGAAGCAGCGGAGTGGACGAATTATAAACATTGCCTCGGTGATTGGGCTGATGGGCAACGCTGGGCAATGCAATTACGCTGCCAGTAAAGCCGGTGTTATCGGGTTTACTAAATCATGTGCGCGAGAATTTGCAAGTCGCGGAATAACTGTGAATGCGATTGCGCCTGGATTTATCCAGACAGCCATGACTGAAAAGCTTACACCAGAGCAGAAGCAAGCTATTCTCGGGCAGATTCCGATGGGATTATTGGGTGAGCCGAATGACGTGGCCGAAGCGGTTTTATTCCTTGCGAGCCCGGGTGCCCGATACATAACTGGACAAGTACTTGCAGTTGACGGTGGCTTGACAATGATGTAAAAGCACAGCCGTTTTCTTAGGTTTCGGTTCCGGCATCGCTTGTGTCAACGGTTAGCCGGGAAGGTTTAAAGCTTGACTAACTTTGGAGCGTATGGTTTAAACCGCTCCGCAAAATAAAATATTACGAGCTATGACAGAGAAGACTGTAGAGCAACGCGTAAAGGAGATCATTGTTGAGCAGCTCGGAGTGAACGCCGATCAAGTCACTCCCAATGCCCGTTTTATCGAAGACTTGGGTGCGGATTCGCTGGACGTGGTCGAATTGATAATGGCCATGGAAGAGGAGTTTGGATGTGAGATCCCTGACCAAGAAGCAGAGAAACTGGTCACAGTTGCTGACGTGGTCAGGTACATCGAGGAACATAGGACCAAGTAATGCATATACGACGGGCTGCGTTACCTGGGCCTCCCTCAACCCAAAAACCGAATGGCACATTTTCCGTCAGACCGCCGAATAGTTATTACCGGGATGGGTGTTGTTACCCCGTTGGGGTGGGAGGTCGAAGAGTTTTGGCGGCGCATCCTGGCGGGTGAATGCGGGATTGACCGGATCACGGCATTTGATCCAAGTGGGTTCGATTCACAAATAGCAGGGGAAGTAAAAGGGTTTGATCCATCCCCAGCGTTTCCCTCGCCGAAAGAATTACGACGGACAGATAGGTTCTGCCAGTTTGCGGTTTACGCAGCGTGGAAGGCTATTAAGGACGCTGGGCTAGAACCAGACAGGCTCGATTTAGACCGAATTGGGGTATATATAGGTTCGGGGATTGGGGGGTTGGCCACCACGTGCCAACAGCACCTGGTCTTATTGGAGCGGGGCCCTTCTAAAATGTCTCCGTACACAATCCCGATGCTTATTTCAAATATCGCATCTGGGTTGGTGGCGATTTACCACAATTTCAGGGGGCCAAACTATGCTACATGTTCAGCATGCGCCACGTCGGCTCATGCAGTGGGTGAAGCCTGGCGCGCAATTAAAATGGCAGATGCTGACGTAATGGTGGCGGGCGGGGCAGAGGCCACAATAATACCGATTGGTTTGGGTGGGTTCTGTGCGCTGCGAGCTCTTAGTACACGCAATGACGATCCAAAACATGCTTCCAGACCTTTTGATGCCGAACGGGATGGGTTTGTAATGAGTGAAGGAGCCGGGGTTGTGGTTTTGGAAGAGCTGGAGCATGCTCGTAGGCGAGGTGCAAAAATCTATTGTGAAGTAGTGGGATACGGTGCAACTGCTGATGCTTACCATGTAACAGCGCCTGAACCCGAGGGGCGGGGGGCGGCCCGGTGCATGCGGATAGCATTGGAAAGAGCAGGCATAAGACCGGAGGAAGTTGACTACATTAATGCACATGGGACAAGCACGCCCCTGGGCGACGTCGCCGAAACTAAAGCAATTAAGTCCGTATTCGGCGAACACGCCTACAAACTCATGGTAAGTTCGATTAAAGGTGCGGTCGGGCATCTTCTGGGCGCAGCGGGGGTGGTTGAACTTATTGCCACTGCTTTGACCGTAAAGACTGGGGCCGTCCCACCTACTATCAATCTCGAAAAGCCTGATCCGGAGTGTGATTTGGATTACGTGCCCAATACTGCCCGCCAAGCTAATGTCCGTATTGCAATCAATAACTCGTTTGGTTTTGGTGGTCAGAACGCCTGTATAGTGGTGAAAAAGTTTGAGTAAGCTACGCAAGCTCCAGAGGGCAGGCTCAATGTATAGATTGGGATTTGGGTGTGGGCCTTATACATAGCATTTGCAATAAGGTCTTTACGTCTTGGAGTGACGTTTGTTTAGCTGTACATCTCCTTTTGTGGGTTCACGGTGGCAGAAATTCTATTATCCGGCTCCCCTGGTTTTGGCACCGATTTTACATGGCTGGTTTGAGCTCCCAATTTAGGTTCCGCCCCTGACTGGAAATTTCTTAGCTTTGAGGAGCAGCAAACTTAGGTGTGGTTGGAGCTCGGCCTGGAAAAGACCTAGTCACTGGATAATTACCAGGGTATGCTAGAGTGGATACCCTTTTTGTAAACCGAGCTGCTGTTTCTTAGTGTTATGCGGAGTAAAGAGACGGTTATGTGGTTGCAATTTTTACCGCATGGGTTAATTCCCTGAGCCCAGCAAGTAGATCTCCTTCCACATGTATCCTCAAGATCCGGCGGGTTCGCTCGGCCATTACTTGGAAATCTCCTTGGGCCTGTGCGAGTTCAACGGCGGCGAAAGTGAATTTTTTCCCAGGTATTGGTAAGTCAATGCTGGGTGTGTAAGTAATTTGTAGGAACACACCAGCATTGGGTCCGCCTTTATAGGCTTGGCCTGTAGAATGGAGGAATCTGGGGCCAAATCCAAGGCATGTGGCTACTTTTTTGCGCTGTAAAACAAGGTGTNGGATTTGCTGGAGCGCTGTTTCTGTGTCGGGATTCATCTCCACGAAAGCTAACAGGGCAAAAAAGTCTTTTGGATTAAGGAGACCCAAAAAATAGTTGGAGTCCGTTAGTAAGGCTGTTTTTGAAAGCGGGTCCAAGCACGGGGGCAAGATGAGGTGCAATATAGACTTTTAGATTACCGAATTGTTCATCTGGGGTTCCTGTTTGAATATTACCCGTGCGTTCGAATTCAGCGGTAATTTTGCGCGCAGCGGCTTTACTTGCTTCGACATCTGGTTGGTCGAATGGGTTGAGCCCCATTATTGATCCGGCCACAGCAGTGGCAATTTCCCATCGGAAAAACTCTTGGCCTATATGAGGAAGGCTGCGAACGTCTATTACGACGACGGGATGTCCAGCCTTAATCAGCGTTTGGACTTGGGCGTCATGTTCTGGATCGGGTGCTGGAATGAACCTTAATTGTACGAACAACCGATCGTGGTTATAGTATTCGGCAGGCTGAAGTGCTTCATTGACAACAGGGATTATTGCTTTACCGCCTTTGCCGGTGGATTCGGCGATGAGCTGTTCTAACCACGCCCCAAAGTAGCGGATCGGTGGCGAACAAATGACTGTCAGTTTATCGAAACCTTCTAGGTAAGCTGCTCCCAATACAAGCCCTAATTGGATGCCTGGGTTGTCCTCAATAGAATTTCGCCGGCAAGCTACCACCATTGGATGGGTTACTCGGATGAATTCCTCAACGTTGATACCCATTATGGTTGCGGGTACCATTCCAAAGTCTGAGAGGGCGGAGAACCGTCCGCCAATGCTTTTAACGCCGTGGAATATTCGTCTAAACCCGAGTTGTTGTGCTTTAAGCTCTAGAGAGGATCCTGGATCCGTTATTGCTACGAAGCGGTGGACTGCCTCTTTTTCTCCGAGCTCTTTTTTAACGCGTTCGAGAAAGTAATCCATTAGACAGTTGGGTTCTAGTGTTGATCCTGATTTACTGGAGACAATGAAGAGGGTTTGTTTAAGGTCGATTCTTTTTTCGAACGCGCGGATTTGTTGTGGATCCACTGAATCCAGTACAAGGAGTTCAGGGTACCCTTTTTGGGGACCAAAACTTTTAGCGAGTACTTCTGGGCATAGGCTCGAACCGCCCATGCCTAATAATAAGGCGTGTGAGAAGCCGCCTACTGCGAATTCGCTCCTGTACTTGTTTAGTTCTCTCACCCGTGGGAGTTGGGTCTCCACTATGTCAAGCCACCCTAACCATTCAGACTCGCCGTTTCCGGTCCAAAGTGTACTATCTTTTTGCCAGAGCCTGGCTGTACCGTTGTTGGCTTGCCAATCCGCCAATACGGCTTGAAACCGTTTTTGAAGCCGTTCGTTCAAATAACACAATTGAGAGTTCATATACATCTGCCCCATTTATACCCACACTTGTCTAAATGGGCAGTGATTGCCGCATCAGACTCGGTTCAAACGTGTGGGTTTGCAATGTTTAACAAACCTGGCAGCTTATCACAATCTCCTTATTGTGGTGGGGAGTGTGATGGATTTGGATTTTATTCATTTTGAGTATGCTTAGCGAGGGGGCAGTCGAAATTGCAGTGGATTCAGAAGCTAGGTGTTATTGCGCGTTTTGGAGAAGGGCTTGAAGTCTTGGATTGCAACATATGTTTGGGTTTGATAAATGTTTTCTTAGAAGCCAATGTAGCTCAGCGGTAGAGCAGCGGTTTCGTAAACCGCCGGTCGCCGGTTCAAATCCGGCCATTGGCTCCAGCGGCTTGGTTACCATCATTAANGACTCCAGCTGTCCTCAGAGATAGTCAACCAAGTTGCCTTTGGGTTGTATACCACTTTTTGGATTGGCAAAGCATACTTTTTTAGATGGGATACAAAAGTGCGTGTTTACACGTGCACGGCTTGGTAATAAGAATTAGCCACAAGCTGGGCAACTTTGAGAGAACAATTATTGATTGAGGAAACTGTACTATGGTTACAGGCCTTATAGTAGCGGCTGGGCGTAGCACTCGGATGGGTGGGGCAATTGACAAGGTATTGCTTGAAGTAGCAGGTGCTCCCGTTTTGGTGCATTCATGGTGGCGTTTCGATGAGTGTGACTTAGTTAATTGGATTGTGATTGTTACCCGTGCGGAGTTGGTGGATGCGGTTTCTGAAATGGGGCGGACCTTTCAGATGCAAAAGCCTTTTAAGGTGGTAGTGGGGGGAATGGCTCGGCAGGACTCGGTGTGGAATGGGCTTCAAGCGGTGCCGAATGGCACGGAAATTGTGGCGATTCATGATGCTGCCCGACCGTGCATAACAGAGTGGACAATTAGGCGTACAATTGAAGTGGCACGAGAAAAAGGTGCAGCGATAGCGGCCCAGCCGATAGTCGACACTGTAAAAGAGTCGGTGGATGGGATAGTGATTAACCGAACATTGGATCGCTCAGTGTTATGGGCAGCCCAAACACCGCAGACTTTTCAATACCACATTATTCTAAGGGCTTATTCTATTGCTCAGGAGAAGGCAATAACCATCACCGATGACGCCGCGGCGTGTGAGATAATTGGCGTACCGGTGTGGTTAGTCCGATCAGATAAACCAAATCCGAAGCTTACAGTGCCGGAGGATGTCGCTTACATTCGCGGGTTGCTCGCAGATAAATGATGGGGGTGGAATGTGTGAAAAAAGTGGTTATTCACGCGGGACTGGTTGAGATTCGACCCTGATTCGGTAATACCTTGCATCGAAATTAGTTATTGCCCCAGGGTCAAGGTAATTTGTGATTGTGGATTCGGGGGTGATTAAAATTGGGCCTGCAATGTCTTCGAAAGGAGCGTTAACACTTAGGTTTTTAGGTGTTGCTGCTTGTACGTAACATTTACTTCCCGAGGGTGCACTCCAGTAGATTTTTACGTCTGAACCGGCGGTTTCTATTGAAGTGATAATTACTTCACTTGGGGGTGCAGGGGGAGGGGGGTTCTGGGGCGAACGCAATCCCTCGGAATGCAGTGTAGGGAGGTGCCGAAGCAATTATGGTAGCAGTCTCGGTACTTGGTGCCATATTGTAACCCGCTGAATCCACAGCAGCGTATAAAGCACCGCCGCCACTTGCTGTGCCTGCTCCAGTCGTGCCATATAGATATACGTTGGTTCGTGTTTCAGAGATAGAGACAATCGCCACTAATCCTCGTATGCTAGGCGCCCTTATCACACCGTTGGAAATCCATTGCCCTTGCACATAGGAGTACTTAATAATACCTGCCCCTGAGGTATCATCGGCGACATACATCGTGTCTGGTTGCTGGGTACCAAGTAAGCTCAAAATTACGAATGAGTAAGGATTAATGCCTGTAGTGGGGATACCTGGGAGATTAGTCATGGTTACTGGACCACTGGTGGGTAATCCTATTCCTACTGTGCCGATCCGGAATGAGGAAGCTCCTGAGCTTACGTATAGTTGATCGAAGAAAATCCCTAGTTGGCGAGTGTTATTGACTGGATTTGTGCTTACTATCGTTGCCATTGAAGAGCCGCGGGTGGTAAAAGCCACTCCACCAGGCGCAGTACTACGTGTGCCGGCTCCACTTACCCAAATATTAGTGCCGTCGGTGGTGATTGCGCTCCGGGGGTTATTAGCCGAGGCAAAGTTTGTCAGAGCGGTTGAGGTATCAACATTGGCCATGTAGTCTACAATTGCTACAACTCGGGGAATCAAGGTGGACGCAGAGTCAGCTAATACATTCGTTCCTCCAAGCGTAGTACCGTAGCCAATCATGGCTAAGAAACGTTTATCGGGGGAACGGGTGATCAACCCTTCGGAAGTTGCCGTTCCGCTTGCAATGAAAGGATAAAAACCAGGGCCGTTTGTAGTTGGTAGCATGATGGACTGCACCAGGGTGCCGTTTGTCGTGTATTCGTCGAGAAAGACTGGTGAACCTGTATTAGTTAGCGGCATTGAGCCGTCGCCTACCCGAAAAATGATCAAGTTACCTGGTGTAAATGGTGCTGCTGTAAGCACCGCAGTCGAAATTTGCACCAAGAACACATTGCTTAGCTTAGTCAATTTTTTCATACCGCTCCTCACTCAAATGCAATATTGATACTTTTTGGAGAATCGGGCAACAGTTTTTCGGTCGAACTTAGCTTTTTCGGACCTAGGGCTGGAACTTGTTGTTTGAGTGAACAAACCTAACATGGTAGAGTTTGGTTACATGCTTCGCGAAGTAGTGTGAGGATTTCCTGGTGCACGCGGTGTGTCTGTAATGAGGCACTCATGATAACCCTTTGGAAGCAGGCATCTTCGGGGTTATATGGATTTTTTGAACACTCTAATAAATTAGCGCTTTTTGGGTTATGTAGGGACTTTGGTACAATTTTTAAGGGTGGATACTTGTGGGACTTAAAGTAATGACTCCGAATCGGCAAGCCACCCATTATGCTGCAGTGTTTGTTCCACGTACAGCGGTGCCAAGGGCGGCATCCTTAGCGAGAGTGAAGGGAGGAGGTTTCACTGAGAACATTACCAGGGCTTAAGGGTTGGGAGACAATGGGCTACTTACATTTGGCCTGCTGATTCAGGATCATTTTATTAGATGCTACCCAGTTAAAACGCCAGGAAAACCGGATTGATTGGATGGGGTTGGCGAGGTTTGGTTCATTGATGGGTGTTGGAGCCTTGTGCCGGATTTGAGGGAACAAAGGTATTGGTTAGAAGATAGACTTGTTTATTCATTGTGTTTTAGGGTTAAAGGGTAGCATTTTCACGTGGGGGGTTTAAAGATTTGTTGGTTTTATTGGGATGCCTGAAGTAAATTCCAATGTGATGGACGATCAGAAATCGTGTCAAAGTAAAGGCATGCCTTTAGGTGAGTGGTTGGTTCGAACTAATCTCTTGGTTTGGCTTATTATTTCAGTAGCCCAGACCACTTTTAGTGCGGAGGTAGTAGTACCTTTTGGGGCTGTATGGCGCTGGATAAAAGGCACCAATGAGGTGTCCAACCCTATTACGGCTTGGCAGACTAATGAATTCGATGATTCGGGGTGGTTGATCGGAAGCGCCCCATTTCATTACGGTGAAAACCTGTCAGAGGGTACGCTACTGAGCGACATGCGGAGCAATTACTCATGTATTTTTCTACGGAAACAATTTGTGGTGACAAACGCGGCGCAAGTTTCAGGGGTTAGGTTAATAGCTAATTACGACGATGGATTTGTTGCATGGATCAACGGTGTTGAGATCGCTCGTGCAAATGTTACTAATGCTGTCCTCAGATATACTAACACCGCCTCTGCAGGACATGAGGCAGGTACGCCAGAGGTTTTCGTAGTTACGAATTCGCCGGCAAGCTTTTTGCGGAGTGGTACTAATGTACTCGCTGTACAAGCCTTTAACGTTAGCTTGTCGGCTAGCTCGGACTTTCGGTTCGATGCCCAACTCGAGATTGACATCTTCGATACGGCCACGCCCGTTATTACGAACGTTTTCCCACCACCGGATTGTGTGGTGGGTGTGCTGACACAAGTCACGGTTTGGTTTAATAAGGGTGTTACCGGTGTGGATGAGGCTGATTTATTTGTAGGGGGGCAACCGGCAACTGGGTTGATTGGTGTGCCAGGAACGAATTGTTATGTATTTATATTCGCACAGCCGCAACCTGGATTGATTATGTTTAGCTGGGATGAGGCCCACGGGATTGTGGACTTAACAGGACAACCTTTTGATAGCACTGCTCCTGGATCGGTGTGGAATTATTTTGTACAGGACATTGATTGGCCGAGCCTTGTCCAAGTGACTCCAATGCCAGGTACTGAAGTGAAGCGGCTTACCCAAGTGGAGATCTGGTTCAATGAACCCGTGCAAGGTGTCGATGCCTCGGATTTGCTGGTGAATGGTCAACCGGCTGTTGAGGTCACAGGCGCGGAGGCTGGGCCATATGTGTTCACCTTTACTGAGCCTGTACCGGGGCAAGTCCAATTTACTTGGGCGTCCAACCACGGCATCCATGATTATGCTTCAAATTTATTTGCAGGTTCTAACTGGGTGGTTCTACTGAATCCAGGCTTATCTCACGCCGAGGTAGTGATCAGCGAATTTGTGGCAGGGAATACCACTGGGTTAAAGGATGAGGATGGAGATTATTCGGACTGGGTTGAAATTTGCAACCGCAGTACAATCACTGTGAATCTTCTCGGGTGGTCACTCACTGATGACCCAAGCGTCCCTGGGAAATGGACGTTCCCCGAGAAGGTATTAAACCCGGGGGAATACCTGATCGTTTTTTGCTCCGGAAAGGACCGTCGGGCACTCACAGGAACAAACAAGCTTCATACGAACTTTAGGCTAGGGCTGTATGGCGAGTACTTAGGCTTGTATAGTCCAGAGTACCCACGAGTAGCAGCGTGTGAATTTACCCCTTCTTATCCTGAACAGCGAAACGATTTTTCTTACGGACTAGATTCGAATGGGCAGTGGAAATACTACAAAACCCCTACACCAGGCGCTCCAAATGGCACCAGCGACATCGTGACAGTTGCGCCAGAACCGCATTTCAGTATCGGGCGCGGGTTATTTGATCAGCCATTTAACTTGCTGCTTACCACCACGTTACCTGAGGGGGTGATCCGTTACACCCTCGATGGCAGCGAGCCGAGTTTGCAAAATGGAATTACGTATACTGGTCCGATCCGGATTACTAATACCACTGTGGTAAGGGCGGCCGTGTTTGCGAACAGTTATCTCCCTTCACGGGTGGTAACACACAGTTACATTTTTCTCGACAGNGTGCCTTTTCAGTCGAAAAATCCGCCGGGCTTTACGAATTCCTGGGGCCGGAACAATCCCAACTTTACCAGTAACAACGTACCGGCTCCCTATTACTTAGGTGAAGGTGTGATCCCTGCTTACTATGAAATGGATTGGGATCCACTACGTATCGATCCTACCAATCCTGCTTCACCCATTGACCCAGAAAAGTTTGAACGGCTATGGAAAGGGCTCCGTGATCTGCCGGTGGTTTCAATAGTAATGCGATATGAGGATATGTTTGGGCCTGGTGGACTTTATCCTACCTCCTCTTCAGGTAATAAGGCTCCGAATGAGAAGCCGTGTTCGGTGGAAATGCTAATGCAAAATGGTTCAACCTTATTTGCTGTGTCAGCCGGCATAGATTTGCATGGCAACGCAAGTCGTGATCCACACAAAAATCCCAAGCACGGGTTCAAGTTGAATTTCCGGGGCGAATTCGGCCCATCTAAACTCAAATGCAAGCTGTTTGAGGATTCACCGGTAACTGAGTTCGATGATCTTATCTTACGACCTGATTTTAACAGTAGTTGGCGGCATTGGTCTGATACGGCCGGGAATGGGAACGGCGCGTTTCAGCGTAGTCGAGCTAGTCGTACGCGTGACGCTTGGATCAAGCATACTTTTCGGGACATGGGGCATGCGGCAAGTCACACACGGTATGTCCATTTGTTCATCAATGGTCTATACTGGGGGATCTACGATTTTAGTGAGCAACCCACGAAACATTTTGGAGCGGCTTATTTTGGTGGTACCCCAGACGAATATGACGCATATGACCAGGGTATCTGCAAGGCAGGAACAACTGTCGCTTACAATGCGATGCTTTCAATTACGAATTTGGTGGACAACGCAAATTACGAGCGCATTAAACAGTACTTGGATATCACAGAGTTCATAGATTACACCTTGCTTCATTTTTTTGTTGGGCACCAAGATTGGGGAAATAACAAGAACTGGCATGCGCTTAGACGTCGTGTTTCTGGGCCGGCTGGCACGTTCAAATACTTTCCTTGGGATGGCGAATGCATTTTGCTTGAAACCAACGTGAACCGGGTCCCCAATGCCGGAGGGAGCACGGATGTGCCGAGCGGCTTGTTCACGAAGCTGGATGATAATCCGCAGTTCAGGCTCGATTTTGCTGATCGCGTGCATAAACACATGATTGCTCGGGGTGGTGCTTTAACCCGTGAAGCGAATATAGCACGCTGGAATTATTGGATGGGCCTTTTGGATAATGCCATTGTAGCTGAATCATGCCGGTGGGGTGCGTACCGATTAAAGGTTCATCGGTATTCAGAGGGCNCGTATCAACTTTACACCCGTGAAGAGCATTGGTTGCCAGAGCATTTCCGTATGACGAACACGTATTTTTGCAGTGCGGCCGGAAATAGTGCTGAGTCAATTGCGAAGCGCTGGATTGTACCCAACCATCGATGCCCCTGAGTTTCGAGAGGGTTCGCTCACCGGTAACATCATTGGAAGCGGCCGCGTGCCTGTAGGGTTTACGCTGGTTATGAGGAATCCGAACGTAAGTGGTACCATTTATTACACCACAAATGGTGCAGATCCACGCGTATATTATTCGGGGTTAGTCAGTACTAATGCCCTGGTTTATACCCAGCCACTGGTGTTGACGAGGACGCTTACAATTAAGGCCCGTGTATTAAGTGGTGGTACTTGGAGTGCCCTTAATGAAGCTACGTTTACAGTGGGTGAGATTGGATTACCATTGCGAATTACTGAGATAATGTATAATCCGCCAGGAGGTAATGCTTACGAATTCATAGAGATCCAAAACGTGGGGTCTGCGCCATTAGATATTGGTGGGTTTAGTTTCCAAGGGATAGGTTTTGTGTTTCCAGCGGGGACTGTGATTGTCCCGGGGCAAGTTTTGGTGCTGGCCAACAATGCTAACCCTGCCGAATTTGCAATGCGGTATCCAGGAGTGCGAGTGTTTGGCTATTACACTGGTAATCTCAATAACGGTGGTGAACGAATTGCAATTTTGGACCGGGCTGGGCACGTGGTTATTGCGGTCCACTATGACGATGAGAATGGATGGCCTTTAGCAGCTGACGGATCAGAGTATTCGCTGGAGATTATTGATCCGTGGGGTGACCCAAACGCACCTGCGAATTGGCAAACAAGTCCGGTGTTGTATGGTAGGCCCGGCTTGGCGCCAAGCCCACCTGCTGCTTCGCCTGTGGTGATCAATGAGCTCATGGCTGACAACAAAACCGCAGTAGAAAATGAAGGTACATACCCAGACTGGATCGAGCTATATAACAGGAGTTCAGGTCCTGTAGACATTTCTAACTGGAGTTTGACGGATTCGAGCGAGCCACGAAAATTTGTGTTCCCGGTCGGTACGGTGGATTCCTTCCGGTGGATACTTGGTAGTTTGGTGCGATACAGCTACTAACCTTCCAGGACTTCACACTGGATTTGCGTTGTCGAAGAAAGGTGAGACAGTCTCCCTATTTGATTCAAATACAAATCGTGTGGACCGCTGTCACTTTCGGGGTCCAGTTAACGGATTATTCGGTGGGGAGGGTGGGTGAGCGGTGGGCATTGACTGTGCCAACACCATGCTCTGAAAACAGGCTTGCTACCTTGGTGGGCCAAACGAATTTGGTGATTAATGAATGGTTAGCAAACGCACCACTCGGTAGTGCAGGCTGGATAGAGCTTTACAATAAGGATCCAAGTTTTCCTGTTGCTCTTCAGGGGATTTGGATCGCTGTAAACGATGCTATGTGCCGGTATCAAGCGTTGTCTTTCATCCCACCCAAGGGATTTATCAGATTGTTTGCTGATGAGTTGCCGGGTGCAGAGCATCTCGGACTTAAATTGCCCGCTGAAGGTGGGGTCATAGTGTTATACGACGCCAGTGCAAATGAGGTAGATCGTGTTGTTTACGGGCCACAAGTTGAGGATGTTTCAGAAGGGCGGTTGCCTGACGGCACTACAAACGTAGTAAAGTTTATACAAAGTTCAAGTCCGGAACAGAGCAATTATTTGGGCCAATGGAATGGACCAGTTTTGAATGAAGTTTTGGCCCGCAACTCTCGCGCAGTATTGGCCCCTTGGAGTGCATATGCAGATTTCATCGAGCTTTATAATCCTACCTCAACTAATTTCTCCTTAAGTGGAATGGCTTTAGGACGTGGGCAATCGGCTGCAGATAAATGGTTTTTTCCATCCGGCGCAAGTATTGGTCCGGGCGGATACTTAGTGATATGGTGCGATGGTTCGCGCCCTGCTTCAACCACTGCGTCGGCGGCGTTAAACACCGGTTTTAAACTCCTTGGGGAAGGTGGAGCAGTATATCTATTCGACTCAGTGGGCAACGTGGTGGACAGCATAGCCTATGGTTTGCAGGTGGAAGATATGCCAATTGGACGCGTTAATGATCAGTGGCAGTTGTTGGCGAAACCGACTCCAGGCTACTCAAATGCAATACCAGCTCCCTTAGGTGCAGCCACAAGCCTTTGCATTAATGAGTGGATGGCGGCACCGTTAACCGGTGAAGATTGGTTTGAGATCTATAATCGAAGCGAACTGCCAGTAGACGTAAGCGGATTTTACTTAACAGATGACCCTTCGGTAGCTGGCATTGTTAAATCGCCTATTCCACCGCTTAGTTTTATAGGAGCGCGAAAATGGGTTTTATTCATCGCAGATGGGAATCCTTCAGCAGGTGCTAACCATGTAAATTTTAAGTTGGACGCGAAGGGTGAAACGGTCCGGATTTATACACCGCAAACAAATTTAATCGATGCCGTTGACTTCGGGTTGCAAACCCCTGGTGTGTCCCAAGGCCGGTTACCTGACGGAGCAGATCGAATTGTTGATTTTGTACGGACTCCCACGCCGGGTACCGCTAATTACCTCCTGTTGGAAAAGGTGATTATTAATGAGGTTCTAACCCACACTGACCCTCCATTAGAGGACGCAATTGAGTTATACAATCCTTCAAGTGAAGTTGTTGAAATCGGAGGCTGGTATATTAGCGATAGCTTGAGTGATCCAAAACGGTTTAGAATACCGATGGGCACTGTTATTCCCCCGGGCGGATACGTTGTCTTCTATCAGTATCAGTTTGGTTCAACCAATGGGGAGGATGACGAGCCTCCTTTGTTTGCGCTTAACTCGGCCCATGGCGACTCAGTTTACCTGTTTGAAACAGATTCAACTGGTAATCTCACTGGCCGTCGCGTTGGTGTAAGTTTCGGACCGGCGCCGAATGGTGTCTCGTTTGGACGATTCCTAACCAGTGTTGGAGAAGAATTTGTTTTAATGAGTCGTCGGACGTTTGGCGTGGATAACCCCCGGACCCCAGATGAATTTCGTAGGGGGAGTGGAATGCCCAATGCATATCCGTTGGTGGGGCCAATCGTAATCAATGAGATCATGTATGCTCCGCCCAATTTCGGTACAAACAACCCCGACATTGAGGAGTTTATCGAGTTGTTCAACATTAGCGACGTAGCTGTGCCTTTGTATGATCCCGCCTACCCCACAAATACTTGGCGGATAGATAACGCAGTAAAATTTAGCTTTGCGCCAGGGACAGTAATACCCCCACGAGGCATATTACTTGTGGTACCATTTGATCCGCTGAATAATCCAGCCGCAACAGCTGCATTCCGCGTCCGTTATAATACCGATGCACCGTTAGTTGGACCTTACATGGGTCGCTTAGACAATGCCGGGGAGACAATTGAACTTTTGCGCCCTGACACACCACAGTTGCCACCGCATCCAGATGCTGGTTATGTGCCTTATATTCTTGTTGAAAGAATCAGCTATTTGCCTATCTCGCCATGGCCAACCGAGGCGGCAGGCCAAGGTGCTTCGCTGCAAAGAATTGTGTCCGAAAATTTTGGTAACGATCCAATGAATTGGCGTGCGGGCTTGCCAACAGCCGGAAGGATAAACATTAAGCCTCCAATGGGTAGTGTGGAAATGATCGGTCAAGACACTATTAAGCTTAAATTTATCGTAGAACCGGGTTTGACGTACCAGCTGGAATACAAAGATGACTTGTTGGATTCCGTGTGGATACCTGTTAATCCCTCAGTAATGGTGGACTCTTCAGAGTACATCGTTGAGATGTCTGCAACCAACACGCCTCGTCGTTTTTACCGTCTGGTTCTGCGTCCTTAACAAGGGGCAGGATTTTCCAGTAAGGTACCGGNGTCGATTTTTNGGGGTGGTTGTGTTTCAAAAGACGCCATAATTAAACAGATTTATGCTTATCTTGGAAGGGATTGGCAGTTTTCGAAAACTTACCCACTAGTTCGTATACGCGAACTTGGTTGGATAGGCTTGCATAATCCTAAGTTTGGCTTATTTTTAAGCAACATTTGCTTTATGGGAAGAGACGCAAAAAAGAAGGCTTGGTTGCTTGGCTTGGGTTGTGATTCGGACGGTCATATACGAATTACAAAAGGGGAAAATTTTACAATTTTGGGGGGTAAAGAGGAAACGCACGAAGCGATGACCGAGGTGGCAATAAAAATCAATGAGAAGCTGGCTAAGAAGGGGAAGACACTAGATTCAGTAAGTTCAGAGGAATTTAACGAGATCGCTGAATCAGTGGGGCTTAAACCCTTAAACCTGCCGCGAGCAGAAGGGAATTAATCCTTTGCAGGCAAGTGTTGGAAACGCTCCCAAGCCGGATTCGCGTTTTGCAGCTGACGGCAAATTGGTTGTACTATTTTGAACAGTCCTAAACGGGACATGGAATTTTGGAAACTGGCAGCAAGTTGGAACAGTGAATTTAAGTTAGTTCGCTGGTGATGGGTTAGGGGTATTTGGGTATTGTCCCGCTTCCCTATGGATTCTAGACGGTGCAAACGCGTACTTTCCACATGAGCACCAAGGTGATTAACTTCTCCCCAGGCCGTTTTCGGATCTAGCTCGCGTGCTTCTTTGGGAATGGAGGTGGACTTATTCGAGACCTATGTCCAAATTATAGCGGTAAATGTGGGTTNGGAATTAGCGATTGGTTTGATAACTTTTTAGCGCTTTGAGAATGTAAGCCATATTCTCAGCGATATCGTCCATTGTCCTCATACCTTCCTCGTCATTTAACACATCGCCAGGTTGTAGCCCGATAGCGAAGTTCCAGTACGAACTTCCCACTATGTAAAAGTGATTGATAGCGAAGAAAGACACTATTTCATTGTACACCTGTACTGCCCCGCCGCGCCTAACTGTGACAACAGGGGTTCCGACCTTACCTTTGAACAAGAACCCATTGAGTCGTGCGACCAACCCGGCTCTATCGATTACATTTTTGACCCAGCCTGTCACTGAACCAAACCAAGTGGGTGAACCAATGACAATCCCATCTGCCTTAAGAAGTTGGTCAAGGACAGCATTGAGATCGTCATCTTGAGCGCAGCGGGCCGTCCCGCGGCATCGAAAACACGCACGACAGGGGTCGATTTTTAGTTCAGCCAAGTGGATTAACGAGGTTTGGACCCCATGTGATTGGAGTTTATTTGCCACGCGATTGAGACAGATCTCAGTGTTACCGTTTTTCCGAGGCGAACCGTTGAGGAGAACAACGCTTATATTCATACCATTTAAGATATAACGTGAGTTTGGGGCCAGTTAACAAGCTGAAACTTAGAGGGTGTGAGGTAGACTCTAGCCCGCGCACATTTTACTA
>Ga0065718_1000235_pt1 | contig 57829 bp, 56 predicted proteins | sample GBSCel77sediment_2_FD_59105 | JGI IMG/M metagenome (GOLD analysis project Ga0065718, IMG submission 59105) | Hot spring sediment microbial communities from Great Boiling Spring, Nevada - cellulolytic enrichment CS 77C v3 (version 3) | ecosystem: Environmental > Aquatic > Thermal springs > Hot...
TCCTCCTGAGCTCTAAGGATGCGTTTATCGGAGGGCAAGCTGTAATAGAGGGAGTGGTTATAAGAAGTAAGGAGAGGATTGCTATAGCGGTTAGAGGAAAGGATGGTTCAATCAAGGTTAAAAGCTGGGGGGTTAAACCCTACACCAGTATAAATCCTATATTGGGTTTTCCCATAATTAGGGGACTTGTTGCTCTTTATGATGCTATCTATTGGGGTATAAAGGGGTTATTTTATTCTGCGAATGAGGCTTTAGACGATAGTGAAAAGATCTCGCTTAAGGAAGTTGTAGGGGGTGTAGTTTTAGCTTTCGCTTTGGCTATAGGACTTTTCGTCATCCTTCCTGCCCTTTTAGCTCATCTGCTTGAGGTTAATATGGAGTTGGGAAAGCTATCTTTAAACTTAATTGAAGGAGGGTTTAGGGTTTTAACTTTCATCGCTTATCTTTTGATCATAAGCTTTTCCAAGGAGGTAAGGAGGATTTTTTCTTACCATGGTGCTGAGCATAAAACTATCAATGCTTATGAGGCTTTGCGGNCCGAGATAACACCTGAGGTGGTTCAGAGTTATAGTCGATTTCACTATAGATGTGGGACCTCCTTTATGCTTTTAGTGTTGATCATAAGCATAGCTTGTTTTACCCTTTTTGAGCGAGAGAATGTAATCGGAAGGCTTTTTATGCGGTTGGCCTTGATACCCCTTATAGCGGGTATATCTTATGAAGTGCTCAGATTGAGCTTTTCCTTTAAGATAATTAGATTTTTAGTCTCTGCCTGGTTTGTGGCTTCAATATTTGACCACCAGAGAGCCGATGATAGAGCAGATTGAGGTTGGTATAGCTGCGCTAAAGGGGGCTTTGGGAGATGTGGGAGAAGTTAAAGAAGCTTGAAGAGGAATATGAAAGCTTGTCGAAAAAATTGGCTGATCCTAATATCGTTTCTGACTCAAAGGAGTTTCAGAGGATAGCTAAGGCTCATGCGGAACTTGAAGAAATAATTAGTAAGTATAGAGAGTATAAAAAGCTTCTTCAGGAGCTTGAGGAGGCTAAACTTCTTGCTGAGGAAGATGAGGAGCTTCGGGATTTGGCTAAAGAGGAGGTAAAGACTTCTGGAAAGCGAGCTTTCAAGGCTGGAGGAGGAGATTAAGATGGCTCTTCTTCCCAAGGATCCGATGGATGAAAGAAGCATAATAATGGAGATAAGGGCAGGAGCTGGAGGAGAAGAAGCTGCGTTATTTGCTGCAGATCTCTTCAGAATGTATGCTCGCTATGCTGAAAGAAAGGGTTGGAAGGTTGAGATACTCGATAAGAATGAGACAGGCATAGGTGGCTACAAGGAGATAGTCTTCAGGGTAGATGGCTTCGGTGCCTATAGTAGGTTAAAGTTCGAAAGCGGCGTCCATAGAGTTCAAAGGGTTCCTGTAACTGAATCAAGCGGTAGGATCCATACTTCCACAGCAACAGTTGCAGTTCTTCCCGAGGTAGAGGAGGTTGAGGTGGAGGTAAGGGAAGAGGACCTTAAGATAGAAACGTTTAGAGCGAGTGGCAGAGGAGGTCAATATGTTAATAAGACTGATACGGCTGTTAGGATAACCCATATTCCAACGGGTATAGTGGTTTCCTGTCAGGATGAGCGTTCACAGTATAAGAACAAGCAGAGGGCNCTAAGCATCTTAAGGGCAAAGCTTTTATGAGATGGAAAGGATGAAGAAGGAAAGTGAGATAGCTTCGATGAGGAAGAGCCAAGTTGGAACTGGAGAGAGGAGTGAGAAGATACGAACCTATAACTTTCCTCAAAACAGGGTTACCGATCATAGGATAGGGCTTACGGTTTATAACCTTGAGGAGGTTTTAGATGGGGATCTTGACGAGATCATAGAAGCTCTTATAGTTGCTGATAGGTCGGAGAAGTTGTCGAGGTTAGTAGCGGCATGAATTTGGCAGAAGCTTTAAAGTGGACGGAAGAAGCTCTTTCAAGGGCGGGGATATCCTCTGCAAAGAGAGAAAGCGAGATTTTGCTTTCTACTTTCTTAGATAAAGACCTTTCTTACGTTATCTTACATCCTGATGAGGAGCTTTTGGAGGAAAGGGAGTATAAGTTGAGGGTTGCAAGGCGATGCTGCAGGGAGCCTCTCCAGTATATCTTAGGTGAGGTTGAGTTTTTTGGCATTAAATTTAAGGTTAAAAGGGGGGTTTTCATCCCTCGCCCAGAGACGGAGATCTTGGTTGAAGAGGCTCTTAAGTTTGCTAAAGATGGGTTAATCTTAGATTTAGGGGTAGGATGCGGAAACATTCTTCTCTCCTTATTAGCCAAAGCTAAGGGGTTTAAGGGAGTAGGTGTTGACCTTTCAGCGAAAGCCATTATGCTCTCCATGGAAAACGCGGAGAGACTTGGCTTGAGAGATAGGGTTTTGTTTATTAACTGCGATTGGGGAGAGTCTTTAAAGGGCTGGTTTGAGTTTGACATGAGTAGTTTCAAACCCTCCTTATATTCCTAAAGGAGAGATTTGGAATCTGGAACCTGAAGTTTTGCTTTACGAACCGGTTGAGGCTTTAGACGGTGGAGAGGATGGAACTCTTTTTTATAGGAGAACCATAGATCTTGCAAGGGTATCTCTTAAAAGAGGTGGAATCTTGGCCGTTGAGCTTGGTAAGGAGGAGTATCTCAGTCTATTTTTTGAGCTTGAGGATTTCTCGGTTTTATCCCTACGGAAGGACTATGAGGGGAGAGATAGGGTTATTATTCTTAGGAAGAATAGCTGAATAGGGGGGGTCATCGTGAGTGGGGATATAAAGTTTGGAACAGATGGGTGGAGAGGAGTCATAGCTTTAGACTTCACTTTTGAGAACGTTAGGAGGGTAGCAAGAGGAGTTGCAGCTTACATTACTTCGGAGGAAAGGCCTAAGCTTAAGATGTACAGCCTTTGGAAGGCCCCCTTAAGAAGCTTTGAAAGTGGAGTAATCATAGGTTATGATAGGAGATTTATGTCGGATGAGTTTGCTAAAGCCTTCGCTGAGGAGTTGGCTAAGTATGGAATCCCTTCCTTTCTTTCGAAGGAGGCAGTTCCTACGCCTGCTGTTTCCTATGGTGTCATTAGTAGGAAAGCTGCGCTTGGGGTTATGATAACCGCGAGCCATAATCCTCCTAAGTATAATGGTGTAAAGCTTAAGCCTGAGTATGGTGGACCTGCTCTTCCAGAGGTAACATCACTGGTGGAAAAGCTGCTCGATGTAGATATCAGGCCTGCAAATAAGCCTGCCTTGATAGAGATGATCGACTTAAAGAGCGAATATGTGAATGCGTTGAAAAGCAAAGTTTCTTTNAGTAAGCTTAGGAGTTTTAGCTTTAGGATAATCATAGATGCAATGTATGGTTCTGGTAGTAATCTTTTATCTGAGATATTAGATTCTTTAGGTATAAAGGTTGAAGAAATACACGCNGAGATTAACCCTTACTTTGGAGGTATGCATCCTGAGCCTATACCTCCTAACACCGATGAGCTTTCTAAGGTTATACTTGACAGGAAAAGCGATGTAGGAATAGTTTTAGATGGAGATGCTGATAGAATAGGGGCGGTAGATGAGGATGGTATCTTCGTTAACCCTCATCAGATATTTGCCCTTCTTATGAAGCATCTTATAGAAGATAGNGGAAAGAGGGGAAAGATAGTTTGGACCTGTTCGCTAGGTAGGGAGCCAGAAAAGCTTGCTCAGTTGTACGGTGTTGAGTATTGTATAACNCCAGTTGGCTTTAAGCACGTTTGTGAGCATATCCTTCAGGATGGAGTCTTACTAGGTGGAGAGGAAAGCGGAGGCTTTGGTTACGTTGAGCATCTTCCTGAGAGGGATGGTTCAATGTCAGCTCTCCTTCTCATTGAGATGATGGCTGAGAGGAAGAAGACAATGAAGGAGCTTGTTAAAGAGCTTTATAAAGATTTTGGCCCTTATTACTATAGGAGAATAGACTTGAAGCTTGATCATAAGTTTCCTTCGGAGAAGCTGATTAAACTGATGGATACGATTCATGACCTTCTTAGGGAAGAGCCCGCGAAGGTGGAAGATATAGATGGGATAAAGATCCATTTTTCTGATGAAAGCTGGCTTCTCATCAGACCTTCGGGAACTGAGCCCCTTTTGAGGCTTTATGCTCAAGCTCCATCGATTGAAAGGCTGGAGAATATCTTGCTTAAGGCAAAAGAAGCTGTCTTAAATGTATAGCTTGCTTTATGGTCTATTAAGTGGATTTCTTACTATATTAGCTTTTCCTCCTTTTAGTTTATCTTACCTGATATGGTTCTTCCCTTTCTTCTTATTTCAAGCCTACCATAAGGGTGGATCAATGGCTTTAGCTTTGTTAGGTTGGGGGTTAGCTTTTTTCCCCTTTGGGCTTCGGAGCTTACCCTTTGAGCCCTTTGTGATCCTTTCGGGGGCTCTTATATTGCAGGTCTTGATTTGGGGTTTAATTATGGAAAGGCTTTTAAGAAGTAGCCTTGCTTTTTCTCCATATGTGATTTTATCTTCTCTTTGGGTTATCTTCGAATTTATGCAAGATAGGGGGTTTCTTAGCATTCCATTTTCATTTTTTAAAGATCTTTCTGCTCCATGGCTTTCTATAGGAGTTGCTTTGTACTCCCATCCCTTACGTTACATTGCTTCCCTTTTAGGTGTCTGGGGGCTTTCCTTTCTTATACTTGTGGTTGGAAGCTTAATACATTATTTACTTTTGAGAAAAAGGGTAGTTTTACTGATTGTGCTTATTTCTCTTTTGATCTCACTTGATTTTTCCCCCAAGCCGACGTATCAGGTTTCCCCCGGTGTCAGGATAGGCATGGTTCAGCCTTCTCTCAGTGAGGACAGAAGGAACCTTCCAACTGCCGCTTTGTCTAGGAATACAAGGCTTTCGGGTATTCTTTTCTTTCAAAAGAGCTTGGATTTAATAATATGGCCTGTTTCTTATGTTAAGACCGATTTCTTCAGTGATTCTGCTGAGAGATATATTTCAAACTTCGCTAAAGAGTATCACTGCTACATTCTTGCTGGGATCGATGATGATGAGGAAGGTGGAATCTCCTTTTATTCATTAAGCGGTGAGGTCAAGGTCTCTTTCAAAAGCTTATATGCAGTTCCATCTCTTAAAGAGCTTTTAAACTTGGGGTTTGTTGGGAGGAGTGTTGAAAGGACTATAAAGACGGATAAGTTTTCTTTCGCTCCCTTGAAAGGAGTGGAGATAGGGCATCCCTTTCTCTCGAGGAGATTTGCTCTTGAGGGGTGTCACTTCTTGGTTGGTATTCAAGAGGACTTTCTAAGGGAGATCTTATGGGCTAACGCTATCATAAGGTCCTTGGAGACTGGACTATACTTTGTTCTATCTAGCAATTATGGCCCTTCATCTTTTATATCACCTAACGGAGGGAGTAAGAGCACATCAGCTTTTACTCCCTCTACTCTGTTTGGTGAGGTTCCCCTAACCTCTTATAAAACCCCTTTTGTTAAGTTGGGTTATTACTGGCCCCTTTCCCTTGGCTTTTTAATTTTTGTTAGATTATCTTCTCAAGTTCCGCGATTCTCGATTTAACCTTTTTTAGTCTCCTCTTCTATTTCCTCTATCTGCTTTAAGAGATCCTTTTTCTTTTCCATGAGGAGTTCTATTCTCTTAGTTAGTCTCTCAAGTTCTATCTTNGCTTCACCGGTGCTATACTCCTCAAGTGATATTTTTTCGTACGGGTTGTCCCATCTGAACACGAAGTCGAACCCCTTTTCTGCCGTTAGGGGACTGATATCTTTGGATATCGTAAGGGTTAGAATTTTAACATCAGGTGTTAATATATCTTTATCTGTTTTTTCATCTCTACGTGGGAAAAAGACCATTCCCTCTACCTTCCCAAGTAGCTTGAAGTTGAAGATCTTATCATAATCTATTGGAGTAAGCTCCCTATTTCCAGCTTTAAGCTTGATCTTCCTATCAAATGGCCCCATGTGCATTGCAGGGCCATTATTGGTGATTTCTACTTTGAACGGTAGGCAATCAGCGAACCTTATGTTTTCGAGGAGCCTATATTTGAAGTTTTCCGCTTCATCTTTGGTCCATAAGTTTTTTTCAGATTCGTAAGCTACTATAGCTCTTATCAGTTCCATAGAGTAGTAGGTGACTGTTACCGTTACCCTTGAAGTAGTATCGGTTATGGATTTTTGCCAGCGTGACATGGCTTTTTCATAAGCTTCAAGACCGGGGCTTTTCTCCTTGGCGTAAGATGATGGTGCAAAGTTGAGGATTATGGTTATGAGGATTAAACTTATGTAAAGCAGGCCCTTTCTCATCTTAGCTATCCCTCCCTTTCAAGTTCTCAACTGAAATTATATCACAGCTATCGGTTTATACACTTGATATTTTTAGCTGATCATCTAAATTGTAATAGAGATCTTGGGCTAAAATAGTTGACTTCCTTGAATATAATATGTATACTTCATTCTAAGTACTACTTCTAATAAGAAGGGAGGGGTTTTTCAAATGAAGCGTGTATGGTTACTTGTGATCCTTGGATTGGTTTTCTCTTCCTTTTCATTAGCTTGGGCTGCTGATAAGGTAAGGATAGGCGTGTGTCTACCTATGACTGGTCCTGTGGCAGCATATGGGCAGATGGAATGGGCCGGTATTCAGGTGGCGAAAGAAATGTTCCCAACCGTCTTAGGGAAGGAAGTTGAACTTGTCCTTGTTGATAGCAAGGGAGATAAGGTTGAAGGAGCAAACGCTGTTGAAAGGCTTATTAAGCTTGAGAAGGTTTGCGCTATCATAGGTGAAGCGATTAGTTCAGTTACGATGTCCGGTGGAGCTATAGCCGAGCAGTATGGTGTACCTATGATTTCACCTACCGCTACGAATCCTCTTGTTACGCAAGGGAAGAAGTATTTATTCCGTGTTTGCTTTATAGATCCCTTCCAAGGGCAGATAGCCTGCAAAATAACGCTTATGAGACCTTGAAAGCTCGAAAGGCAGCCCTAGTTGTGGATGTCCAGCAGGACTACTGCGTTGGTTTAGCTAACTTCTTTGAGGAGAACTTTAAGAAGCTTGGGGGCGAGATAGTTGCTAAGGTTATGTATAGAACGGGCGATCAGGACTTTACTGCTCAGGTTACTGCCGTTAAAGCTAAGGAGCCTGANATCATATACATTCCTGGGTACTATTCGGAGATAGCGCTTTTTACCAAGCAGGCTCGTGAGCTAGGTGTTAAGTCCATCATATTCTCGGCTGACGGTTCCTATGCACCAGAGCTTATACAGATAGGAGGCAAAGCCGTAGAGGGTATATACTTCACTAACTTCTATGATCAGAAGGCTGTAGCTACCGATATAGGCAAGAAGTTCGTCGAGGCATATCGCAAGAAGTTTAATAAGGATACCGACTCCTTTGCGGCTTTAGCTGCAGAGGCCTACTTCGTCTTGGTACATGCTATTGAGAAGGCTGGAGAGGCAAATCCTGCTAAGATAAGAGATGCCCTTGAGAATATAAAGAGCTTCACTGGATTGATGGGCGAATTCGGATTTGATGAGAATCACAACGCTATAAGACCTGTGGTTATTCAAACTGTTAAGGATGGGCAGTTTGCCTATCTTGATATAGTTAAACCCTAAGACTTNGGATTTAAGAAGGCTTCGCTTTTCGAACGTTAATGTACCGGTGGCCTCTTGGCTAAGAGAGCCACCGGTCCTCTTTTGTCTTTAATAAGGAGGCGATTTAAAAGGTGGGATTTGTAGATTTGCTTCAGCAATTAGCTAATGGGGTTTCTTTAGGTAGCCTATATGCTCTTGTGGCTATAGGTTATACCATGGTTTATGGGATAATTAGATTGATAAACTTTGCTCATGGCGATGTTATGATGGTGGGTTGCTATTTGGCTTACTTTGGTGTGCTTATGTTTCACATGCCTTGGCAGATATCTTGGATAGTAGCTATTGGGTTGACAAGTCTTTTAGGGGTTTCGATATATGTTGGAGCTTATAGACCTTTGAGGAGAGCGCCTAGAATATCAGCTTTAATAACGGCTATAGGTGTTTCCTTTTTGCTGGAGAGCCTTGGTCTTGTTATATTTGGAGGTAGGCCTAAGGCTTTCCCGCGTCCACCAATACTTGATATAGGGTTAAACTTGAAAGGAGTTTATATTATGTCGTTCACGATATGGATACCTGTAATAGCGGGGGTTCTTCTTTTATGCTTGGTTTTCTTAGTTTATAAGACTAAGGTTGGTATGGCTATGAGAGCTGTGGCAACCGATATGGAGACTACTAGCCTTATGGGGGTCAACATTGATAGAGTTATAGCCATTACTTTCGCTGTGGGGTCCGCCTTGGCTGCTGCTGGGGGTATAATGTGGGCGATAAGGTTTCCTCAGATAAATCCTTATATGGGTATTATGCCTGGACTTAAGGCTTTCATAGCAGCTGTCTTTGGTGGGATAGGGAATATATTCGGGGCGATGTTGGGTGGCTTTCTTTTGGGGATGATAGAGATCCTTGTAGTTGCATTTATGCCTCACATAGCAGGGTATAGAGATGCCATAGCTTTCGCAATTCTAATAGCTGTGCTTCTCTTTAAACCGACCGGACTTCTGGGAGAACCCTTGAGAGAGAAGGTGTGATGCTGAAATGACTTTCTCTGAAAAGAAGATTATATTCAAGAAGAGGAACAAGGTTAGGTTAATCTTGAACCTATTGTTAGTTGGGTCTATTTTTCTCTTTTTGTCTAAAGCTGAGGAGATTCTTGATCCTTACACCGTGAGGATTATAAACGTTTCCGCTGTTTATATGACGATGGCTATGGCTTATAATCTCGTAAATGGGGTTTTAGGACAGTTTATGCTGGGGCCAAATGCCTTTATAGCTTTGGGAGCTTACATCGTTGCTTTGTTAACGATGCCGGTTGATAATAAGGCCATTTCCTACATAATAGAACCCTTGATCTGGCCATTAAACTCCATTTGCCTACCCTTTTTGCCATCTCTTATGCTCGCAGGGGTATTCGGGGCCATTTTTGCCTATTTGCTTGGTATCCCTTCCTTTAAGCTTAGGGGAGATTACCTTGCTATAGTCACGCTTGGCTTTGGTGAGATAATCGTGGTTTTAGCTAATAACCTGATATTCATCACCAATGGATCCTTAGGGCTCAAGGATATACCAAGATATGTAAACCTTTATTGGACATGTGGTTGGGCCATCCTAACGTATTTCTTCATGAGGTTGCTTAGGAGCTCGAGCTATGGAAGGGCCTTTGAAGCGATAAGGGAGGATGAAATAGCAGCTGAGGCGGTAGGTATAGATGTTAAAAAGCATAAGCTTCTTGCTTTGGTCATATCGGGATTTTTCTTAGGTATAGGAGGGGGGCTTCTTGCTTCCCTGCTGGGGACGATAGACCCGAAGCTTTTTTCTTTCTTCTTTACCTTCAATCTTCTCATAATAATAGTTCTTGGTGGGTTAGGAAGCTTTACAGGTTCTGTTTTCGCTTCATTAGTGTTCGTTGTGCTCTCAGAGCTTTTAAGGTCCGTTGAAAATCCCATAAACATAGGGTCTATCCACATTCCTGGGATTCCTGGCATGAGAATGGTTGTTTTCTCGGTCCTTCTGATATTCATAATGCTTTATTGGCAGAAGGGGCTTATGGGTAGAAAGGAGCTTTCTTGGGACTTCATAATAAACCGCATTTACCCGGTTAAGGGGGTGGAGGATCTTGGAAGCTCTTCTAAAACTTGAGGGAGTAACTATGGACTTTGGTGGTTTAAGAGCCGTCAATGACTTCAGCATAGATATTAAGAAGGGCGAGTTGGTTGGATTGATTGGGCCTAATGGTGCTGGTAAGACGACGGTGTTTAACCTAATTACAGGGGTTTATACGCCAGTTTCAGGTAGAATATACTTTGATGGAGAGGATATAACAGGTAAGCCAACGAACTATATAATTTCAAGAGGGATAGCCAGAACCTTTCAAAATATAAGGCTTTTTAAGGACCTTACGGTTCTTGACAATGTTATGGTTTCGTTCCACCATCAGCTTAAATCTGGTCTCCTTGAGGCTGTCTTGAGACTTCCGAGATATTCTAGGGAGGAAGAAACCTTCAGGGAAGAGGCACTGGAGCTTTTAAGGAAGGTGGGACTCTCTGGATATGAGGATTTTATCGCGGGGGCNTTACCTTATGGGCAGCAGAGGAAGCTTGAGATAGCGAGAGCTTTGGCAACTCATCCCAAGCTTTTACTCTTGGATGAACCAGCTGCTGGTATGAATCCCTATGAGACTCAGGATCTCATGAATTTTATAAAGATGGTCCGTGAGATGTTTGGTGTTACAATATTATTGATAGAACATGATATGAAGGTTGTTATGGGTATATGTGAAAGGATAAGGGTTATGGATCACGGTGTCAGTATAGCTGAGGGCCCACCAGAGGCTATACAGAGGGATCCCAAGGTTATAGAGGCTTACTTGGGGGGAGGCTGAGGCTTAGATGCTCGTAGTAGAGAACCTTCATGTCTTTTATGGAGGAATACATGCTTTAAAGGGTATAACTTTCAACGTTCCTCAGGGCAAAATTGTAACGCTGATAGGTGCAAATGGTGCTGGTAAGACCACTACCTTGAAGGCTATTTGTGGTTTAGTCGATGCTAAAGGGTCGATAAGGCTCGATGATGTAGAGTTGGTTGGTAAGCCCACCCATGAAATAGTGAGGATGGGAGTATCTATGGTTCCGGAGGGCAGGAGGGTTTTTCCCAATCTCACAGTTATGGAAAACTTACTTATGGGCGCTTACCATAGAGATAACCGTGATGAGGTAGAAGAAGATTTACGTTGGATTTTTGAGCTTTTTCCTCGTCTTAAGGAGAGGGCTTGGCAAAAGGCGGGTACCCTTTCAGGTGGAGAGCAGCAGATGTTAGCTTTGGGAAGAGCGCTGATGAGCAGACCTAAGCTCCTAATGATGGATGAACCTTCTTTGGGCTTGGCACCCTTACTTGTTAGGGAGGTTTTTGAGGTCATAAAACACATTAATGAGGAAGGGAGAACTATCCTTTTGATAGAGCAAAATGCTCGCGCTGCTTTGAAGATAGCCCATTATGGTTATGTTCTTGAAACTGGTAAAATAACTATGGAGGGTACTGGTTCCGATCTCCTTAATGATGATAGGGTAAGGAAGGTGTACCTTGGTGAAAGTTGAGGAGTTGGGAGATTTTCTAAGAAGTGTGGAGATTCAGGAACCTATATTTATAAGAAACGTTATCCTCTACCCCCTTAAGGCTGTTCAAGCTGGAGTAGAAAGAGATTTTCTCACTTTGGAAGAAGGCAACTTCGTTATATCTGAACTTGAACCCCCCCGCGTTGATGCTGTGAGGTTTAGAAACCTGTCGGATAAGCCAACCTTTATAGTTGATGGGGAGGGGATTATGGGAGCACGTCAAGATAGGGTGGTTAATACCTCGCTGTGGCTTGAGGGCGGGAAAGAGTACGAGATACCTGTTTCTTGCGTGGAGGAAAAGAGATGGAGTGGAAGCATGGATTTCATACCTGCGCTTGCACTACTTAATCCGTCCTTAAGGATGATTTTATGCAAAGGTGTAAGTAGGTCTCTCTCTGAAAATAGAGGTTATAAGTCTGATCAAAGATCTCTGTGGGAGAACATAGAAAGGACTCTATCAACTTTGAAGGTTTCCTCTAAAACTCGTTCAATTAACGATGCTTATAGGAGCTTGAGAGAAGAAATAGAGAGCTACTTGACTGAGTTTGGGGATCTGGGTGGGGAGATTTCCGGACTTATCGTTGATACACCGGCTCTTACCTCTTTTGATCTCTTTGGAAGTAGGGATCTTCTATTGAAGCTTTGGAGAAAGCTTTTAAGGAGTTACCTTTTGGAGGGTTTTTTAATTAAAGGTAAAATAAGTGTGTCGATCAATAAGATAAGGGGGTTCATCGGTTCTTTACCTTTAGGAAAGGCCAGGGTTTATGATGCCCCCTGTGGTTCTGGAAAGGAGCTTAGGTTTGAAGAGAAAGGTATGATGATCGGAAAGGTTTTATTCCTTGAAGATGGATTCCTTCACCTTTCTGTTTTTAAGGTTAAAAAATGAACACCATTCTTGTGGTGGATGATTCTCCTTTAGTTAGGGATTTGATAAATCAGGTTCTTTCAGAGAAAGGTATAACTATACTNGAAGCCTCCAATGGCAGAGAAGCTTTAGATATCCTTAAGAAGATTAAGCCATCTTTAATTCTTTTAGATATAATGATGCCAGAGATGGACGGAATCTCCTTTATGCAGGAGTTCGTAAAGATTAAGGGGTATGAAAACATTCCTGTTATTGTTTTAACTGCTTTAAGTGAAAGATCGTTGATTGATAAGATAAGAGCCTTTGGCGTTAAAGATGTTCTCTTTAAACCTTTTAGCCCAGCAAAACTTAGGACTACCATTCAACAATACCTCAAGCAGGGTAAGAGCAAAGTTTAGTAATATTCTGAGCAGCTTGACATGAAAGGGTTTTTGGAGTATGCTTTATTTGTGTAAGGCGTGCCTGTAGCTCAGTGGATAGAGCGTTGGACTCCGGATCCAAAGGTCGCGGGTTCGACTCCCGCCAGGCACGCCAATGGAGGTTGATTAAAAGGTTTTGAGCCTAAACGTAAGTAATAACTTAAAAGGAAACGTAAAAGAGGTTAAAAGTGTGTTTTTTAGGCAAGCGTGGGGTTATTCCATGCTTGCTTTTTTATTCCTCCCTTTGTTAGTATCATAACTTGTCGTCACCTGTTCCCTCCCAAGCTTATTGCCCGGTGAGGTGATTTTGTGCATGGGATATTTTATTGATGTGGGAAGGGGAAAGAAGCGTTTGCTTTTTGGTAAGGCCTCGGATGCGATCCCCCTGCCTAATCTCGTAGAGGTTCAATTATCTTCCTTCAAGTGGTTTTTGGAAAAAGGGCTTAGAGAGGTTTTCGATGAGGTTTTCCCCATTGAAAATGCCAAGCAAGATTTGGTTCTAGAGTTCGTTGATTATTACTTTGGGGAGCCAAAGTATAACGAATATGAAGCTAAGGAGAAGGATCTTTCCTACCAAGCTCCGCTCTTTGCCAGACTCAGGCTCGTTAACCGTAAGACTGGAGAGGTCAAAGAAGAGGATGTTTACATGGGAGAGCTTCCCATGATGACGGAGCGAGGTACCTTTATCGTTAATGGAACGGAAAGAGTTATAGTTAATCAGCTTATAAGATCGCCTGGCGTTTATTTTGACAAAGAAACAGGAGCGCAGGGTAGGGAGATATTTACGGCACGTTTGATTCCTGATAGAGGTGCGTGGCTTGAATTTGAACTCACCCCAGGAGAGGTAATATCCGTTAAGGTTGATAGAAGGAAGAAGGTCCCCGTTACGCTTTTGCTCAAGGTCCTTGGCTTTAGGGATAATCAGGAGATACTCGAGCATTTTTCTGATGGGGTTTATGAGTCTGAGATACTTGAAGATCTAGTTAAAGGTAAGATACTCGCTGAGCCTGTTTTAGATCCGGAAACAGGGGAGGTTCTTGCAAGAAAGGGGGAGCGACTGACTAAGGAGGATCTTGAGCTATTCCTTGAGAGAGGTGTTACCAAGGTTGTCCTATATAAGATTGACTCCGCTATAGTTAACACATTGGAGAGAGATCCTACAACCACTATGGAAGATGCATTGATAGACCTCTTTAGGAGGCTGAGGCCTAGTGAGCCTGCGAGGCTTGAGAATGCAAAGCTATTCGCTAATAGTCTTTTCTTTGATCCCAGAAGATATAATCTGGGAAGAGTTGGGAGATTCAAGCTTAATAAGAAGCTGGGGCTTGACATTCCATTGGAGGTTGTGACCTTACAAAAGGAGGATATTTGTGGGGTTGTTGATTATCTTCTTCAGCTTAGGGATGGTAAAGGGGAGATAGATGACATAGATCACTTAGGGAATAGAAGGGTAAGGGCTGTTGGAGAGCTTCTTCAGAACCAGTTTAGGGTAGGGCTTTTGAGGGTAGATAGAATTGTTAGGGAAAGGATGACCATTCAGCCGAACATAGAGAGCGTTACACCCCAAGTATTGATAAATGTGAGGCCCATTGTTGCTGCTATTAAGGAGTTCTTCGGTTCAAGCCAGCTATCCCAGTTTATGGATCAGACCAATCCTCTGGCCGAGTTAACCCATAGAAGGAGGTTGAGCGCTTTAGGACCAGGAGGATTGACGAGGGAGAGGGCTGGCTTTGAGGTTAGGGATGTTCATTATACTCACTATGGGAGGATATGCCCGATAGAGACTCCTGAAGGTCCGAACATTGGACTCGTTACATCTCTAAGTACCTATGCTCGTGTGAACGATTTTGGTTTTATAGAAACTCCGTATAGGAAGGTGGTAGATGGTAGGGTTACAGAGGTGATAGAGTACCTTACCGCTGATGAGGAGGATAAGTATTATATAGCTCAGGCAAATACCCCTGTTGATGAAAACGGTTACTTCGTGGAAGATAGAGTTATAGTGCGTCATCGCGGAGAGATCGAATGGGTTGATGCTAAAATGGTTAACTACATCGATATCTCTCCTAAGCAGGTATTTAGCGTTTCCACATCTCTTATACCTTTCTTGGAGCACGATGATGCCAACAGAGCCCTTATGGGATCAAACATGCAGCGCCAAGCTGTTCCTCTTGTGAAGCCTAAAGCCCCTCTCGTAGGGACAGGTATAGAGGCGAAAGCTGCTATAGATTCCGGTGCTGTCGTCATAGCTAAAAGGGGTGGGATAGTTGAGAAGGTCTGCGCTGATGAGATAGTTATAAGGACACCTCAGGGCGAAAGAGATGTCTATAAACTTCTCAAGTTTAAGAGGTCTAACCAGGGAACCTGCATAAATCAAAGACCCATCGTTAGTAAAGGTGAGGAGATTAAAGCTGGTGATGTAATTGCAGATGGTATGGCTACTGATAACGGTGAGCTTGCTTTAGGTAATAACATTTTGGTAGCTTTTATGCCGTGGGAGGGTTATAACTTTGAGGACGCAATAGTTATAAGTGAACGGTTGGTTAAAGAAGACCTTTATACCTCAATTCACATAGAGGAGTATGAGATAGAGGCTCGTGAGACTAAGCTCGGTCCAGAAGAGATAACTAGAGATATTCCCAATGTTGGGGAAGACATGCTTAAGAATCTTGATGAGAACGGAATAATCAGGATTGGTGCTGAAGTAAAGGCNGGGGATATACTCGTAGGTAAGGTTACTCCTAAGGGGGAGACGGATTTAACTCCGGAGGAGAGGCTTCTTAGAGCGATCTTTGGTAGAAAAAGCGAGAGAGGTTAGAGATACATCACTAAGGGTTCCTCATGGTGNNGGGGGGAAGGTTGTCGATGTTAAAGTTTTCTCCCGTGAGAATAATGATGAGCTGCCCCCTGGTGTTAATAAACTTGTGAGAGTTTATGTTGCGCAGATAAGAAAGATATCTGTTGGTGATAAGATGGCTGGTAGACACGGAAATAAAGGAGTCATATCTAAGATATTACCTGTTGAGGACATGCCTTATCTTCCTGATGGAACGCCTGTTGACATCATTCTTAATCCTCTGGGCGTTCCGTCGAGAATGAACCTTGGTCAGGTGCTTGAGGCTCACTTAGGAGTGGTTGCGAAGGAGTTTGGTTTTAGTGTTGCCTCTCCGGTATTTGAGGGGGCTACAGAGAAAGATGTGTTAGAGGGATTAAGGAAGGTTTCTGAAGTAAAGCCTTGGTTTAAACCTACAGGTAAGACGATTCTCTACGATGGTAGAACAGGTGAGCCCTTTGATCAAGAGGTGACGGTGGGATACATGTACATGATGAAGCTTATTCATATGGTTGATGATAAGATCCATGCTCGCTCAACAGGTCCATACTCACTCATAACGCAACAGCCTCTTGGTGGAAAAGCCCAATTTGGTGGTCAGAGGTTTGGGGGAGATGGAGGTGTGGGCTCTTGAGGGGTATGGCGCTGCTTATACCCTTCAGGAGATTTTGACCATAAAGTCGGATGATATATCGGGCAGGATGAAAACCTACGAGGCTATAGTTAAAGGAGAAGAGATTGCAGAACCTGGTTTACCGGAATCGTTCAAGGTTCTAGTTAAAGAACTTCAGGGACTTTGTCTCGATGTTGAGGTTGAAGGTGAGGAGGGCGAGGAAAATCAGGAGGAGGAAAAGGGAGGGTTAACTGGTGATGGAGATTAGAGGTATAAGGATAAAGTTGGCTTCTCCTGACCAGATAAGGAAATGGTCGCGTGGGGAGGTTAAAAAGCCGGAGACCATAAACTATAGAACCCTGAAACCTGAAAGAGATGGTCTTTTCTGTGAAAGAATATTTGGACCAACTCGCGACTATGAATGCTATTGTGGTAAGTATAAACACATAAAGTATAAAGGCATCGTCTGTGAGAAGTGCGGGGTTGAGGTAACTGAGTCTCGCGTTAGAAGGGAACGAATGGGTCATATAGAGCTTGCCGTCCCTGTAGTTCACATATGGTATCTTAAGGGAATCCCGAGCAAGCTAAGTCTTCTCCTTGGGATACCATCTAAGGATCTTGAGAAGGTCGTTTATTTTGCCTCCCTTCGTAGGAAGGAACAGCTTTACAAAGTTATGAATGAAAGCAGAGGGGTATGTAAAAGAGGGGATATAATAACGGGATCCCAATACAGAATTCATTCTCATTTTGATAAGCAGTTTAAGGCTGAGGAGGCCTATAAAGTTACGGATTTGACGGAAATCCCATTAGACAAGGGAGAGGTTGTAACTGCCAAGCAGCTTGAGCGCCTTAAGGCAGAGTTCGGGGACATGATCGATGGAGAACCTTGTTATGAGATAGTTGACATAGAGGGTGGTTTGGCAAACGTTCCCTATAAGGTTGGAGATCTAATTTCCCTTTCTGATCTCCAAGCTATTAGGGAGAAAGTGGGTGCAGACAAGATTAAGGCAGAACTTGTTTTTCTTAGAGGCGAAGAGACACGAATATTAACTAGGGTTTTGAAGATGCCCTTTAAGAAGGGAGATTTCTTAAGTGCATCAGAATATGATCTTTATAGAAAAAGATATGGTGATAAATTTAAGGTTCGCTTGGAGACAACGAATGTCGAAGAAAGCTGTTACATAGTTATAAATCCTGGTAATTCTCCATTTAAGTTAGGAGAGATAATAATAGAGAGCGAATATGAGCTTTGCAGGAGGTATGATCCATCCTTCGAGGCGGGCGTTGGTGCTGAAGCTGTAAAAAAGCTTCTTCAGAATCTGGATTTGGATCACCTTGCTGAAGAGCTAAGGCTTCAGATAAAGGAATCCACCGGGCAAAAGAGGAGTAAGCTTATAAAGAGACTTGAGGTTGTAGAGGCTTTCAGATACTCTGGAAATAAACCTGAATGGATGGTTTTGGATGTTATTCCAGTTATACCGCCAGAGCTCAGGCCAATGGTTCCTCTAGATGGTGGTAGATTTGCTACGTCAGATTTGAACGATCTTTATAGAAGAGTGATAAATAGGAATAATCGACTGAAGAAGCTTTTGTCGCTTAAAGCTCCCGAGATAATAGTTAGAAATGAGAAGAGGATGCTTCAGGAGGCCGTAGATGCTCTTCTTGATAATGGTAGGAGAGCTAAACCTGTGGTTGGTGCGAGTAATAGACCTCTTAAGTCCTTAACGGATATGCTAAGAGGTAAGAAGGGAAGATTTCGTCAGAACCTTCTTGGTAAACGTGTAGATTACTCTGGTAGATCGGTTATAGTTGTCGGGCCAGAGTTAAAGCTATACCAATGTGGTTTGCCAAGACAGATGGCCCTAGAGCTATTTAAGCCTTTTGTTAAAAGAAGGCTCGTTGAAAAAGGGATTGCACCTAATATTAAGAGTGCTCGTAAGATGATAGAGCGTGGTAAAACTGAAGTTTGGGATGTTCTCGAGGAAGTTGTTAAGGAGCATCCTGTGCTTCTTAACCGTGCTCCNACATTACACAGATTGAGCATACAAGCCTTTGAGCCCGTTCTTATGGATGGAAAGGCCATAAGAATTCACCCGTTGGTTTGTACCGCTTATAACGCGGACTTCGATGGAGATCAAATGGCGGTTCACGTGCCTCTATCTTATGAGGCTCAGGCTGAAAGTAGAATAATAATGCTTTCGGCCAATAATCTTCTATCTCCTGCGAGTGGGACTCCTATAGTTACACCTACTCAAGATATGGTTATAGGGTGCTACTACTTGACAATAGAGAGAAGTGGTGTCAGGGGAGAGGGAAGGAGATTTATGAATGTAGCGGAGGTGTTGCTAGCTTATGAGCATCAGACTATTCATCTTCATACACCGATATATTTAAGGGCAAAGAATGGATTTATCCTCTTTGAGGATGGGGAAGTTAGGGTTGATCAAGCGGATGACGGATGGTTTAAGACTACNGTTGGTAGAGTTTACTTTAATAGTTTACTCCCAAGGGAGCTAAGGTATGTAAATGAAATTGTGGATAAGAAAAAGCTTTCGTCTATAATAGAGCGCTGTTATAAAGAATGCGGACAGAGAGTAACAGTTGAGCTTCTTGATAGAATAAAGGAAGTTGGGTTCCGTATGGCAACCAAGATGGGACTTTCGGTTTCTATAGTGGATGTTCATATACCTTCTCGCAAGGCTGAGATTTTAAAGGAAGCGGATGAGAGGACCAGGATAGTGGATGAAAGGTTTAAGAAGGGGGTTATAACCGAGGAAGAGAAGACCAAGGAAAAGGAAAGGATCTGGAGTGAAGTTGTTAATAAGCTAACGGATATGACGCTTGAGGAAATGGATATACTTAATCCCTTTGGAATGATGGTTTCTTCAGGTGCGAGAGGAAGTCGCGCTCAATTAGGACAGATGGCTGGAATAAGAGGGCTTATGACTGATCCCTCAGGTAGAGTTATAGAATTCCCAATCAGATCGAACTTTAGGGAGGGTTTGAGCGTCCTTGAATATTTCATATCTACCCATGGTGCTAGAAAGGGATTGGCTGACACCGCTTTGAGGACCGCAAAGTCAGGATATCTGACGAGAAGGCTTGTGGACGTAGCTCATGACATAATAGTTAACGCTGAGGATTGTGGAACTGATAATGGCATTGAGATTTCTGCATTGGTCAGAGGAGGTAAGGTTATAATTCCTCTCGAGGAAAGGATAGTCGGAAGATATGCGGTAGAGAATGTGGTTAATCCATCAACGGGAGATGTCATAGTTTCTAAAGGAGAGGAAATAACTGAAGAGAAGGCTAAACTTATATCAGAGGTTGGTATAAAGAAGGTGAAGGTTAGGTCTCCTCTGACATGTGCTCTTCGCCATGGTGTTTGTGCTAAATGCTATGGAAGGAACTTAGCTACTGGCAGGAAGGTTGATATAGGTGAAGCTGTNGGAATTGTCGCTGCTCAATCTATAGGTGAACCGGGAACTCAGCTTACCATGAGAACGTTCCATACAGGTGGAATAAGGACAGCGGAAGACATAACCCAAGGTTTGCCTAGGGCGGAGCAGCTCTTTGAGGTTAGGAGGCCTAAGAAGGCTGCTTTCATTGCTGAGTTCGATGGAGTTATTACTGAAGTGAGGCAGCAGGATGGTAGATACAAGGTCACGCTTGAGGGTGAAAATGGGATGAGGAAAGTCTACAGCATACCTGTTACTCTCCCCTTGATCGTCGACGAGGGTGATGAGGTTAAGAAGGGAGAGCTTCTGACTGAGGGAGATCTTGATCCTCAAGAGATACTTGCGGTTCAGGGCGTAAATGCAGTTCAGAGATACTTGGTCGATCAGATTCAGATGGTTTATAGATCTCAAGGCGTTGTCATAAATGACAAACATATAGAAACTATAATAAGGAAGATCGTGCCACCTAATAAAGTTAGAGTCGTCAGTGAAGGTGATACCCACCTTCTACCTGGTGAGATAATCTACACTGAAGATTTGGAAGCTATTGAGAGGTTTATAGATTTGGAAAATAAAAAGGTATTGGAGGACAATATATCGCTTCTCGTTGGGAGAAAGCTCGGGGAAACNATTAGAGGTAAGGAAGAGGATGGTATGAGCCTACACAAGGGAGATATCTTAGAGGAAAGCGATGTTGTTCGTTTAAGCTCTCCGGACTGTAACGTTAAGGAGATAGTTTTGGAGGAGAAGGAGGATTCCTTGATTCACGTCATCTTCGGTGAGTTGGAGTTCTCTCAGAGGGTGCTTGGTAAGACGCTTGCTGAGCCTGTTATAGATAGCGATGGAAATTTAATAGCAGATAAAGGTGACCTTATAACGCGTGAGATCTTAAACAAGATCTTTGAGAGAGAAGTAAGGCAGATATCCGTACGCGATGAGAGCATCCTTAAGGATGTAATTGGTGAGATAACAGCTGAGGCTGTCGTTGACACTGAAACAGGTGAGGAATTGATTCCTCCTAATACGCTCATTACTGAGGATCATGAGGACCTCATTCGGAGAAGCAGGATTAAGGAGATAAAGGTTTGGAGAAGGGTAGAGCGTCTCTCCATCAAAGAAAAGCTTAGGGAACGGCTGTTGTCGATAATCTTTGGTGGAACTTTAACTGCGCCTATAGAGGGAGAAAAGGGAGTAATTATTGATAAAGGGCAAAGGATAGATGCTTCAAATATGATAGATGCCATAATAGATGCTAATCCTTCAGCCATTGAGGTTGATGGTAGGCTTATAGATCTTGTTGAGATCAAGATGAATATACTTACAGATGAGGTTTACGGTAAGATTTTGGCTCAGCCAGTGCTTGATGCTACTGGAAGAGAGCTCTTCCCTGCTGGTCAAGAGCTTAATCAGAAAGTCCTTCAAGAGATAGCGCATTCATCCGTTGGTGAGGTAGTTGTGAGGAGCATGCTCTCTGGCACTGAGCTCTATCAGTTAGAGCAGAGGTTAGAGTATGCAGGACGTCAGAAGAGAAAACCGGTCGTTAGGCCATTGCTTCAGGGAATAACTAAGGCTGCTTTAACAACGGAGAGCTTCCTTTCGGCAGCATCCTTCCAGCAGACAGCTCAAGTTCTAACTTCAGCTGCTGTTAAGGGAAGTTACGATTCTCTACTTGGACTCAAGGAGAACGTTATAATAGGGCATCTGATACCAGCTGGAACTGGGATAGAACTTTATAGGAAGGTTAAGGTAAAAGAGAAGCCTAAGGAGTTGGAAGTTGTTGAGGCTGAAAAAGCTGCAATTTCTTAGTAGAGATTGTTTTGCGAAAGGAGTGAAGATGCTTTGGCTTTTATAGTGCGGTTATCGCTTGATGGGGCTTTAAAGTGGGGATTGGTTGACGGAGAGGTTGTGAGAATACTTAAAGGAGAGCCATGGCTTACTGGTAAGATGGATTTTGATAAAGAGGTGCCCTTTTCTGGTCTTAAACTCCTTCCGCCGGTTTCGCCTACAAAAATAGTTGCTCTTGGGCTTAACTATAAGGACCATGCTGAAGAGACAGGTTATCCTATACCTAAGGAACCTTTGATCTTCTTAAAACCTCCATCGGCAGTTATAGGTAGTGGTGATACCATAGTGGTTCCAAAGGGCATCGGGAGAGTAGATTATGAGGCGGAGCTCGCTATAGTTATAGGTAGAAGGTGTAAGAACGTTGATGAGCTTGAGGCTCGTAACTATATCCTGGGTTATACTTGCTTTAACGATGTTACTGCCCGTCACCTTCAGCAGAAGGACGGACAATGGACTCGCTCCAAGTCTTTTGACACCTTTGCTCCAATAGGTCCATGGGTAGCTACAGATTTAGATCCCTTGGATCTCTCCATAAAGCTCTACCTTAACGGAGAGGTTAGACAGAATAGTAGAACCTCTAAGATGATATTTAACGTTTACCAGATAGTCTCCTTCGTTTCTAGGATAATGACCCTTGAGCCTGGCGATATAATAGCTACGGGAACCCCTTCGGGGATAGGTCCGATAAAGGACGGGGATGAGGTTATCGTTGAGATAGAGGGCATAGGAAGTCTTAAGAATTATGTTAAAGAAGTGGTATAGCTCTGGGTTAAGGTTCGAGTGCCTCTCCTGTGGGAGGTGTTGTCGAGGGGCACCAGGATATGTTTGGTGTAGCTTTGAGGAGATGGAGAGGATATCCTCCTTTTTGGGGGTTCCTCTCCATCATTTTATTCAAAACTTTTCGAGGCTTGTCAGGGGTGGATGGTCGCTTAAGGAACGCTTGGATGGAAGCTGTATCTTTTATGATAGGGAAAGCTCAAAGTGTATGATATACGAGGTTAGGCCTGCTCAGTGTGTAAGCTTTCCCTTTTGGCCATCTAATTTAGTTTCTCGGGAGGCTTGGGAAGAGTTAGCTAAGGAGTGTCCTGGCATCAACCGAGGGAGACTGTATAGCTTTGAGGAGATCGAAAAGATAGCCTTTGGCCAACCTATGGCTGAGAGGCTTTAAAGATTTTTTAAAAAAAATTATCAAAAGGGTTGACATCTAGAACAATGTCGTTATAATTATCTTAGCATGAATATGGACGGGGGGTTAAGCCCGGAGTGGGCGGCTTCCCGTTTTTAAATTTGCAGATTGAAAAGAAAGGAGGGGGTTGGATTGAGGGTAACCGACAAGGCCTTGGGCAGGCATGTCCTGGTGGAGGCTTACGAGTGTAACCCTGAATTACTTGATAACATCCAATTTTTGCAAGAAGTTATGGTGGAGGCTGCTGTTAGAACAGGAGCCGAAGTAGTTGATGTTGTTTTTAGAAAATTCCAACCCTATGGGGTGAGTGGTGTTGTGGTTATCTCGGAGTCCCACCTGGCCATCCATACCTGGCCTGAGTACGGTTACGCAGCTATTGATTTGTTTACCTGCGGTGAAACCGCAGACCCCTGGAAAGCTTTTGATTATCTTACGGAGGTTTTGGAAAGCAAGAAAGTAACAACTTTGGAGGTGCAACGGGGGAGGCACAAAGATCTAACCCCTACCCAATTTTTTGATGAGGCCACATCCTAAATCCCCTCCTTTGGTGAGGGTTAGATTTTTGAGGAAGTGGCGTTGCTAAAATTGCTCCCCGCTTAGAAAAAGCGGGGAGCAATTTTAGCCTTTACTTCAGCTTCCACCTTGTTCCTGCTGGGGTGTCTTCTAAGATTATCCCTTTAGATAGTAGGAAGCTCCTTATAGAATCGGCTTTTTCCCAATTTCTTTCCTTTCTTGCTAACTCTCTTTCCTTTATGAGTTTCTCGATCTCGCTTACTTCAAGGGGCAACTTTTCATCCATCTTTATTATTCCAAAGACATCGTTTATGCCCTCTAATAGGTTGATTGCCTTTTCCAAGATGCTTCTTTTGGGATTGGTTGTCTCTCCGAGGTAGAGGTTAATCGATTTCACGAGGTCAAATATGCTCGCTAACGCTTCAGGAGTATTTAGATCGTCATCCATGCTCTCTTCAAACTTTAGCTTGATTTCCTCTATTTCTCCGCTGAATTTGAAATCTTCTTTGGAAACTGGGTTTACAAGTTCGCTTGCGCTTAAGGCTTCTTTTAGGTTTAAGAAGGCGTTTTGGATCCTTCTTTGACCGCNTTCCGCTTGCTTTAAGGTATCATCGCTGAAGTTTATCGGATGTCTATAATGAGCTGAAAGCATGAACATCCTTAAAACCTCAGCGGGATACTTTTCTCTTAATTCCCTCGCTGTTAAGATATTACCCAGGGATTTTGACATCTTTTCCTCATTTATTAGTAGGTAACCGTTGTGAAGCCAATAGTTGCAGAAGGGTTTACCGGTGGCTCCTTCACTTTGAGCTATCTCATTTTCATGATGTGGAAAGATGAGATCCTCCCCACCAGCATGTATATCGATGGTTTCCCCAAGGTGCTTCATTGACATAGCAGAACACTCTATATGCCAACCTGGTCTACCCTTTCCCCATGGGCTTTCCCAGTAAGGTTCTCCCTCTTTCGCTCTCTTCCAAAGGGCGAAATCTAATGGATTTTTCTTTTTGGGGTCTGGTTCTACTCTGGCGCCAGCTTCAAGCTCGTTTATTGACTTGCCTGAAAGCTTCCCATACTCGGGAAAGCTCAACACGTCGTAATATACATCTCCATCTACTATGTAAGCATGCCCTTTCTCTATAAGCCTTGATATTATCTCGATCATCTCTTTTATGTGCTCTGTTGCACGTGGGTAGAAAGAAGCCCTCTTTATCTTAAGCGCATCTGCGTCTTCAAAGTAAGCTTCTATGTATTTTTCGGCTATTTCTTTCCAACTTTTACCCTCTTCATGAGCCCTCTTTATTATCTTGTCATCTATATCTGTGAAGTTTTGTATGTACTTCACACTGTAGCCTCGATATTCTAAGTATCTCCTCGCTATATCAAATATAATGAAGGGGCGCGCGTTTCCGATGTGAAAGTAGTTGTACACCGTTGGTCCACAAACATACATCCTCACCTTTCCCGACTCTATAGGTTTAAAGGGATCCTTTCTCTTGGTTAAGGTGTTTTGAAAGACCAGTTCCATTGCCTTGCACCTCCCTTCTTGATTAAAAAAATTATACCATATATAATGATGGCGAAAAATAAGAAGGGGGTGTAAGTTAAGTTGGACATTAAAAGATTGGTAAAAGAAGTAGCTTATGGAGTTAAATCTGCCGTTAGACCCTTTTTGGGAACTGAGTTCGCAAAGGAGATAGAAAAGATAGCCTATAGTGGGGATGTAAGTTATGGCATAGACATGATTGCGGAGCGAGAAGTTAGGAGGATGTTAGAGCCCTTCGTTGATAGAGGGGAAATCTGTTATTGTACGGAGGACGAGGGGCTGGTTAAGAAGGGTAATCCTGAGTATCTTTTAGTTATAGATCCTATAGACGGAACTCGTTCGGCCGCTGCTGGTTTAGAAGCTTGTACCGTTTCTATAGCTGTTAGCCCATTCTACGAGGACCCAAAGTATCATGATGTGTTTTTAGCGTGTATCCTTGAGCTTAAGGATGATAGAATGTTTTGGGCTGAGAAGGGTAAGGGGGCTTGGGTGGAGGAGGGTGAGCGAATCTACGAGCCAACTCCTACTGAGCCAGATAGTTTAGATGGTCTATTTTGGAGCCTTGGCTTTGTTGGAAGGCCCGCCCGTTGGGTATCTATATGCATGGAGAACCTGATAAATAGATCGGCTATGAGAGGAGGTTTTTTTGTTTTAAATAGCTGCACCTACTCTTTGACTCGTATTTTGAGAGGACAATTTCACGCCTGGATTGATGTGGGTAACAGGCTCTACAGAGATTTTCCTGAGTTGAGGGATGAATTTCACGAGATAACGCGAGGGAAACCAGTCGGGCATGTTTCCCTATGATNTTGCGGCTGTGAATCTAATATTGAGAGAAGCTGAAATCCCAATAACCGATGCTTATGGTGTTTCTTATGATGATAGGAGTTTGCTCGATTGGTCGATAAACGGTTTAGTTTCAGGGGTTTCAGCGGCTACGAAAAGGTTACACGCTGAGATAATGGTTGAGATTGAAAATGGGTTAAGGAGGTTGGAAGAGATATTAAGGAAGAATTAAGGAAGAAGGCACTCTCTCTTCCAGAGAGCCCTGGGGTATATCTAATGTTAAATAGAAAGGGAGAGGTAATCTATGTAGGTAAGTCTCGCTGTCTTAAAAAAAGGGTTAGCTCTTACTTCACTCGATCCTTCGATTTTTCTCCCAAGATGAGGAGGCTTATAGATGAGATAGCTTCATTCACTTATATAACTACTGAGACTGAGGCCGAAGCTTTGATTTTCGAATCCGACCTCATAAGGAAACATAAGCCTAAGTATAATACCATGCTTAAGTTTGGCATAAAATATCCCTATATATGCGTCACTACAAGCGAAACTTTTCCTCGCGTTGTAGTTACTAGGATTTTTAAGGAGGGAGATGGCAACCTCTACTTTGGTCCTTACACAAAGGTTAGGAAAGTGAGGGAGCTATTGAGGTTCATAGAGAGGTTTTACCCTCTTAGAGACTGTTCAAGGTTGGTGAAGAGAGAACGCCCATGTATAAATTACTATATGGGTAAATGTAAAGCTCCCTGTGTGGGGTTGATTAGTGAAGAAGAGTATAAGAAGATGGTTGATGATCTTACGCTTTTCCTTTCAGGTAAAAATAAGGAATTGATAGAGAGTTTAGCTGAAGAAATGCAGAGGCTCGCAAGTGAGCTGAGGTTTGAGGAAGCTGCCAATATAAGGGATCAAATAAGGGCGCTGGAGAAAGTTTTTAAACAGCCTCGTATCTACCTTGATCATCCAGTTGATTATCTTGAGAGCTCTCTTTCTCAACTTAGAAATTTGCTTAAGTTAGATTTCATTCCCTATATTATTGAGGGTATAGATATCTCAAATCTTTATGGAAGAGAAGCTGTCGGTGTGGTGGTTTGCTTTAAGGGGGNTGTTCCCTTCAAAAGAGGTTATAGGAAGTATAAAATAAAAGAGGTCGAGGGTATAGATGATCCTGCGATGATCGCTGAAGTAGTGAGAAGGAGATATATTAAGCATCGTGAAGAGGGACTTCCAGACTTAATTCTTGTGGATGGTGGGATAAGCCAGGTCAATTCGGCTAAGAAGGTCTTGGATGAAGCCGAAATTGAAATACCTGTCGTGGGTTTAGCTAAAAGAGAGGAGCTTTTATATTTCCCTGGGGATTCTCACCCGCTAAAGATCCCCGAGGATTCTCCAGCTCTTCACCTTCTTCAGAGGGTAAGAAATGAAGCGCACAGATTCGCTTTGAGCTATCATAGAAAGTTGAGGCAGAAGGAGATGTTTAAAATCGCTCTCGAGGAGATACCTGGCATAGGTAAGGAAAGAGACTAAAAAACTGTTAAGAGCCTTTAAGTCTATAGAAGGCCTTAAGAGGGCATCCATTGAGGAGATCGCTAGCGTTGATAATATAGGAGAGAAGTTAGCTTTGACTATTAAGGCTTTTCTTAAGAGTTCTCTCGAGATAGATAGCTACTCCGATGGCGATGATGCTGATTAGCTGAGCTACCCTTATGCTCCCCCAGTATAAGCTATCGGTTCTTATGAACTCTATGAAAAACCTCCCTATGGAGTAAAGCATCAGGTATCTTAGGAAGAGCATCCCTGAGGGGGGATTTTTCTTCTCCAGATGCCAAAGGTATATAAAGACGAAGAGGTCCCATGCTGATTCATAAAGGAACGTTGGATGGAAGTAAGAGAAATTCTTGTAAGCCAAAGGTCTAGCTCCCCTTGGTATGAAAAGCTTCCATGGGAGATCCGTGGGGGTTCCAAAAGCCTCATAGTTGAAGAAATTTCCCCATCTTCCTATGCTTTGAGCTATGGGAAAGGCTACCGCGAATAAGTCTGCTACTTTGAAGAAGGATAACCTTTTAACCTTTACGAATATTATCGCAGTTAGAAGAGCACCTATCCATACGCCGTGTATAGCTAGACCACCGTGCCAAAAAGCTATTATCTCCCAAGGTTTTTGGGAATAATAGTCCCACGTAAAGGTGACATAGTAAAGCCTCGCGCCTATGAGTCCAGCTATGTATCCTAAGATTAGAAGTTGGTCTATATCTCTTGAGCTTAAGCCATAGTAAGGAGCTCGCTTATATACTAAGCGAGCTCCTATCAGAAACCCTGCTATGATCAAGATAGCATACCATCGCAAATCAAAGCTTCCTACCTTAAATATGTAGGGCTTTAGTATGATCTCTCCACTGAATACCTTATGGAGTATAACTGGGGTAGATAGAAAAAGGGCTATTGGAATTAGATATAATCTGTACTCTCTAACGGTAGGTCGCCCTCCATCTGTGTGTATTTCTGTCATAGAAGAAGATCTTATCTACGGTGTAGACTACTACTTGCTCCGGTTCTACCATTCCGCTTTGAGGTTTTATACCCTCGGCGGTTGCCCATTGGTGAAGTGAAAGGTCGTATACATACGCGTTTTCGGGATTCCATACCAGTAGGAAGTTGTCATTCATTGCCCAACCTGTTGGGTCTATGTCATCCAGACCTATCCACTGTTTGAGAAAAGCGTCGTAAACATATACTGAAGCTACAGTTACTATAGCTACCAAAGAATCGGTAGCGTTCGCTGCTGTTATAGGGTCAACTGTATCCTTAGGTATCCACTGTCTTAGGTTAACATCATAGGCATAAGCTCTGTTTTGACTCCAAACTACAGCGAGGTTGTTTCTTACCACGCCGTTGACTGGATTACAGTCTAATAAAGGGTGCCATTGATGAATTCTCACATCATATATATATGCATGATTTTGATTCCAAACTAAAGCGAAGTAGTTTCCACTTCTCCAAGCTGTGGGTTTGAAATCGTTCAGAATAGACCAGTTTTTAAGTTGAGGGTCATATACCCTGACGGTGTTTTTATCCACGAAAAGGTTCAGTTCAGCGTAAGCTGGAAGGGATAATAAGACTAAAAGGGTTAATGTTATCAAAGATAAAACTATCTTTTTAGATTTCCCTTTCATTTTCTCACCCCCTATGAGTTTGTCTTAGGTTTAAGTTAATGATACCATATTTATTTGAAGATTTCCAATACCCTGTGTAGTATAATGGTTAGGAGGGGAAGAGGATGGCCTATCTCGCTCTTTATAGAAAATGGAGACCTCAAAAATTTTCTGAAGTTGTAGGGCAAGATGTTGTTGTTAAAATTATTCAGAATGCTAATAAAAAGTAATCGTATAGCTCATGCTTATCTTTTCGCAGGATCCCGAGGTGTGGGTAAAACGTCGGTAGCCAGGATTTTTGCAAAGGCCCTCAACTGTGAGAATGGACCTGCTCCCGAACCCTGCAATTCCTGTTCCGTATGTAAGAAAATAACGGATGGAAGCTCCTTTGATGTGCTTGAAATAGACGGAGCTTCTAATAGGGGGGTAGATGAGGTAAGAGCTTTAAGGGAAAGGGTTAACCTCGCTCCCGTTGAGGGTAGGTACAAGGTTTATATAATAGATGAGGTTCACATGCTTACTGTTGAGGCTTTCAACGCATTGCTTAAGACCCTAGAGGAGCCGCCGCCTCACGTTGTATTTATCCTGGCTACCACGGAGCCTCATAAGCTCCCTCTAACCATAAGGTCCCGTTGCTTGTTCTTGGCTTTTAGACCTATTGAGCCGAGGGACATGGTTGCCAAGTTAAGCGATATCTTGAAAAATGAAGGGATATCGGCTTCCGAAGAAGTCTTGTTGGAGATATCTAGGCGTGCCGATGGTTCTATGAGAGATGCTATTTCGCTTTTGGAGCAGCTCTTGGCTTTAGGAGAGAATATAACGATAGAATCTTTGGAAAGGAACTTCGGAATTCTTTCAAGGGCTGAAGTTAGAGGCAAGTTATCTTTAATCAGACAGGGAAGGTGGGAAGAGCTTTTCCTTTGGCTTCGTTCCCTTAAGGATAGGGGAGTTATGGTTCCTTATCTTTTTGAGGATTTTGGTGAGGTTTTAAGGAGATTGTGGTTGTTCTCCCTGTCTAGTAAGGTTTCCGAAATACTTGACCTTTCCGAAGAAGAGAGGGAGTTTTATATCTCTGAAAGCAAACATTGGAACGAAGGCTCTTTATGGACTTTCTTAAATATATTGGAAAGGAGAAACGATAGGGTTAGGGGAGGAAGTTCTCCCTTCAAGGAGTTGGAAATGCTCTTTTGGGATCTGAAGAGAAAATTAGAGGAGTCTAAGGAAATAGCTAAGGTTGAAGAAGCTAAGGAGAAAGAGACTGTTCCAATTAAGGAGGTTGAATCTTCTAAACCTGTTGAGGATAGAGCTAGTGGGTGGGAGGAGCTCTTAAGTAAGGTTAAGGAGAGGAAGATATCCCTTTACGCTTTCCTTGTAGAGGCAGAAAAAGTCATGCAAGATGGTAAGCTTATAATAAGATACCCCTCTTCCCTTAGGTTCCACTATGAGCAAATAAGAAGACCCGAAAACATCTCTTTGTTGAGAGAAATATTAAGGGACGTTTTTGGAGATGAGNCTGATATAGAGATCTCCATTGTTCCATCGGAATCCCAGGAGAGGGTTAGCGTTTCGGAGANCGTAAGAGAGGAAAAGCCATCTAATATTCTTGAACACCCGACCTTCCAAACGGTCTTGAAGCTCTTCGGTGGGGAAATAGTGGAAGTAGAAAAGGAGTCTGGTGAGGAGGAGTGGAGAACTTAAGAGACTTTTTTGAGGGGAAGAAGATACTTGTAAGTGGTGGTACGGGGTCGATAGGAAGAGAGTTAGTTCATGGGCTTTTGAGGTTAAATCCTCAAGTTGTGAGAATTTTATCCCGCGATGAGCATAAGCTCTTCCAGCTTAAGGAGGAGCTGGGTGAAGATAGTCGTGTGAGATATCTTCTCGGAGATGTAAGGGATAAAGAGAGGCTAAGATGGGCGGTTGAGGATATAGATATAGTCTTTCATGCTGCCGCTCTTAAGCACGTTGCTTTTTGTGAGTATAACCCCTTTGAAAGCGTAAAAACCAATGTCCTTGGAACCCAAAACCTAATTGAGGTATCCTTGGAAGAGGAAGTTTCTGTATTTATTACAATTAGCTCAGATAAGGCTGTAAATCCGACTACCACTCTCGGAGCTTCCAAACTACTTGCTGAAAAGCTTACCATCTCTGCTAATCAATATAAAGGAAGAAGGAAGTCGCGATTTTCGGTAGTGAGATTTGGCAACGTCGTTGGATCTCGTGGCTCAGTTATTCCTAAGTTTATTCAGCAGATTAAAAAAGGGGGACCCGTTACCATAACACACCCCTCCATGAGGCGATATATGATGACCCTTCCTCAGGCGATCAACCTTGTGCTTAAAGCCGCTTTTTTAACATTAGGAGGGGAGATATTTATACTCAAGATGCCAAAGGTTTGGATTTATGACCTTGCCGAAGTTATGATAGAGCTTTTTGCTCCCAAGTTTGGTTTCTCACCCAAGGATATAAAGATAGAGGTGGTTGGCGCGCAGGTAGGTGAGAGGGTGGATGAGAGGCTATTTTCGGAGGAGGAGCTTGTTAAGCTTAGGGAACTAGATGAGTTTTACTTGGTTTCAGATAAACAGGGAAAACCAGCTACCTTCACTGAGGAAGAATTTCTGACAAAGGAAAAGATAAGAAAGTTCCTTGAGGAATGGTGGGAGGCGAAAAGAGGGGATGAGTGATTTCGTTCATCTTCATGTTCACAGTGAATACAGCTTACTTGACGGAGCCTGTAGGCTGAAGGACCTTGCGAGGAGAGCTCGTGAAGAAGGGATGCCTGCGGTTGCTATAACCGATCACGGAGTTCTTTACGGAGCTATAGAGTTTTACGAAGCCTGTGTTTCTGAGGGGGTAAAGCCTATAATAGGTTGTGAGGTTTATATTACACCTGATGGATACAAGAATAAGGGAAACAAAAATCAGATCTTGTATCATCTCACCATATTGGCTAAAAACGAAGTTGGCTATAAAAACCTTATGAAACTTGTGACGATATCTCACGTCGAGGGGTTCTATTATAAGCCCAGGATAGATCTTGAGCTTTTGGAGAAATATAGCGATGGATTGATAGTTCTCAGCGGTTGCATAGCTGGTGAGATCCCATCTCTCATACTCTTAGGTAGGTATGAAGAGGCTGAAGCGCGTGCTCTTAAATATCAAGAAATCTTAGGCAAGGGGAACTTCTATTTGGAGATTCAGAAAAATGGTATACCACAACAGGATGAGGTTAACAGAGGTTTGGTTGCATTAGGTAAGAGAACAGGTATACCTCTTGTTGCAACAAACGATGTTCACTATATTAACAGAGAAGATGCTTTCTGGCATGATATCCTGCTTTGCGTTCAAACGAATGCTAATCTAAATGATGAGGATAGGCTGAAGTTTCCTACAAATGAGTTTTACTTTAAGAGTCATGAGGAGATGAAGAGGAGCTTTGAGGAGGTTCCAGAGGCTCTGAAAAACACGGTTTTAATAGCTGAGATGTGTGAGCTTAACCTTGAGTTTGGGAAACTTCACTTGCCTCAGTATGATGTTCCTTCTGGATACGACCTTCATAGTTATTTAGTTCATCTATGTGAAAAGGGCTTGAGGGAGAAGTTCGGGGACCATCCACCATCTGAGGTCGTAGACAGGATGAACTATGAGCTTAGGGTAATAAGGGAGACTGGTTACTCTGGCTATTTCCTTATAGTCTCTGATTTCATAAACTATGCTAAGAGCGTTGGCATTCCCGTCGGTCCTGGGAGAGGTTCTGCTGCTGGTAGTTTAGTGGCTTATCTACTTGGCATAACTATACTTAATCCTCTTGAATATGGTCTTCTTTTCGAGAGATTTCTCAATCCGGAAAGGGTTTCTCCCCCTGATATTGATGTTGACTTCTGTGATAGAAGAAGGGATGAGGTTATAGATTATGTCAGGCGTAAGTATGGGGAAGATAGGGTAGCTAATATAATAACTTTTGGTACCATGGCTGCGAGAGGAGCGATAAGAGATGTGGGAAGGGTCTTAGGTTTGCCATATAAGGAGGTAGATAGGATAGCTAAGCTCGTTCCTGCTGGTCCTAAGGTCACGATAGAGGAGGCACTTTCAGAAAGCGCTGAACTGGCCAAGAGAGTTAAGGAGGACCCTCAGGTTGCAAAGCTTATAGATGTGGCTAAGAAGATAGAGGGGCTTCCAAGGCATGCTTCTCAACATGCAGCTGGGGTCATAGTAGCTCCTGCTCCTCTGACAGAGTTTACACCCTTACAGAAGATGTCCGATGGATCTATAGTTACTCAGTATTCTATGAAGCCTCTTGAGAAGCTCGGCTTATTAAAGGTCGACTTTTTGGGATTAAGAACCTTAACCATGGTTAGCGACGTGATCGAAAACGTTCGTAAGAGTAAGGGTGTCATAATAGACATAGATAATATCCCTCTTGATGATGAGGAGACTTATGAACTTCTCCAAGAGGGTGATACCACTGGCGTATTTCAGCTTGAGAGCGAGGGGATGAGGAGGCTTTTACAGAGACTTAAGCCTAATTGCTTTGAGGATCTGATAGCAGTTTTAGCTTTGTATAGACCTGGTCCCTTGGGTAGTGGTATGGTCGATGATTATATCCAGAGGAAGCATGGCATCGCACCCATAGTTTATCCTCATCCTAAGCTGGAAGGCATTCTTAAGGAGACCTATGGCGTTATCCTTTATCAGGAACAGGTTATGCAGATAGCGGCCTTGTTAGCTGGTTTTTCCTTGGGTGAGGCTGATCTCTTAAGGCGCGCTATGGGGAAGAAAGAGCCCGAGATAATGATAAAGATGAAGGATGATTTCGTCAGAAGAGCTGTTGAGAGAGGTATCGATAAAGACGATGCTAGTAAGATATTTGAATTAATGGAGTACTTTGCTGGCTATGGATTCAATAAATCTCACAGTGCAGCCTATGCGCTCCTTTCTTATCAGACTGCCTATCTTAAGGCTCATTATCCGGTTGAGTTTATGGCTGCACTTTTATCAAGCAAGATGAACAAGGTGGAAGAGATCGCTTTTTATATAAGGGAGGCGAGACGGAAGGGAATAAAGGTACTTCCGCCTGACGTAAACGAGAGCGATATGGGCTTTAGGGTTACTGAAAACGGTATAAGGTTTGGATTGGCTGCCGTTAAAAACGTAGGAGAGAGTGCCATCTCTGAAATAATAAAAGCGAGGGAAAGGGGAGGTAAGTTTAAGAGTATCCAGGATTTTTGTAAAAGAGTTAATCTGAAGGTAGTTAATAGTAGAGTTATGGAGAGCCTTATAAAGGCTGGGGCTTTTGACTCTATGCCAGGCTCGAGGGCTCAGAAATTGAAGCTACTACCGAGGCTTCTTTCTTCAGCTGATGAGGATAAATTGTTCCAGAGGTCTATATTTGATATNGAAATGCCTGAAGTTCCTGAGCCAAGCATAGAGGAAGTTCTAGCATGGGAGGAGGAGGTTACAGGATTTTATATAACTTGTCATCCCCTTGATATATGGACGAACGAGTTCTTTAAATATGTTACTGTAACGAGTAAGAGATTATCCTCTATAAAGGGGGATAGGAAGGTTGTAGCTGGAGGGCTAGTTACNAAGGTTTCCAAAAGGAAAGGGGCCATTATCGTTACGCTGGAAGACTTTGANGGTTCTATGGATGTTGTGATATTTTCTGGTCTTGAGAACATAAACACTGACCTTCTTAACAAGGGGAAGGTTATATTGGTTGAGGGTGATGTAGATAGAAGTGGTGATAGAACTCGCATAGTTGCCTCTAAGATAGTTCCCATTGAGGAAGCATCTAAGCATTTTGACCCTTGTTTCTGGATATCTTTAGACGCTGCGCTGGTTAGCAAAGAGAAACTCTTTGAGCTTGAGGAGCTCCTTAGGAAGTATAGAGGAAGGAGTAGGACATTGTTGGAGGTTAGAGATACTTGTGGAAGGGTAGTTCTTGACCTTAGTTCAAGGTATAGGGTTTCTCCTTCGGATTCATTGAGGGAGGAAATCCAAAGAATTTTTAATAAAGGAGAAGTTACAATAAAGTTCTGAGGGGGGAGGATAATGAGGGATAGCAGCATCGTGTTGGCAGATTTTATAGTCGTTAAAGCCTTGGAGAATGGAGTTTCTGTGATAGGCCTAACAAGGGGAGAGGAGACGAGGTTTCATCATACCGAGAAGCTTGATAAGGGGGAAATATTATTAGCTCAATTTACGGAGCACACTTCTGCCATAAAGATAAGGGGAAGGGCGTAAAGTTATATGCAAATATGGTACGGTGATGTCGGGTGTTGAAGAAGATTAGAAGAATAGGTGTGTTAACGAGCGGTGGAGATGCTCCCGGAATGAACGCAGCTATAAGGGCTGTTGTACGAACTGCGATATATAATGGGCTTGAAGCTATAGGTGTAAAGAGAGGTTTTCTGGGCTTAATGGAAGGGGAGTTCGTAAAGCTTGAGCTTGGTAGCGTTGGGGGTATAATTCAGAGGGGGGGTACCATTCTTCAAACTGCTCGTGCTGAGAAGTTTAAAACGGAAGAGGGGTTAATTGAAGCTGTTAATCGCGTGACTGAAGCTGGTTTAGATGGATTAGTGGTCATAGGAGGAGAAGGGTCATTCAAGGGAGCTTGGGAGCTTTACAAAAGAGGAGTTCCCACTATAGGTGTTCCGGGAACTATAGATAACGATATAGCGGGAACGGACTACACTATAGGTTTTGATACCGCGGTTAATATTGCTGTTGATGCTATAAATAGGTTGAGGGATACGGCGTCTTCGCATGAGCGGATGTTTGTCGTGGAGGTAATGGGTAGGAAATCGGGCTTTATAGCTCTTATGGCTGGGGTAGCAAGTGGTGCGGAATCTATACTTATCCCTGAAATGGAGTATAACATTGAGGAGATATGCGAGAGGTTGAGGAGAGGGCATGAGAGAGGGAAGACTCACAGCATAATAGTTGTAGCGGAGGGAGTTGCTTCTGCGAACCAGATAAGGGACATGATATTAGATAGAACTGGATATGAGGTTAGGGTCGTAGTCCTGGGGCACCTTCAGAGGGGAGGTTCTCCAACGGCTTTCGATAGAATCCTCGCAAGTCGTCTCGGTGCTAAGGCAGTCGAGCTTCTTGTTGAAGGTGTGGGAGGTAAGATGGTGGGGTTAGAGGGTAATAGCGTTGTGGTTTATGATCTTCCCTATTCATGGGAGAATGAGAAAAGTATAGATTTAGAACTATACAAGCTCTCCGGTATATTAAGTATATAGCTTTATGAGGAGGGGAGCAGAATGTCAGCGTTAAGGAGAACGAAGATAATAGCTACTTTGGGACCCGCATCAAGCGATGAAGCTATCCTCTCAAAGATGATAAAGGAGGGAATGAACGTTGCGAGGTTAAACTTCTCTCATGGAACCTATGAGACTCATGGAGAATCTTTAAGAAAGATCAGAAAACTTGAAGAGATATTAAATGTTCCCTTAGCTGTGATGCTTGATACCAAGGGGCCTGAGATTAGAACGGGTAGGTTGAAGGAGAAGGCGGTTTTCTTGAAGGAAGGAAGCGTAATCGTATTAACACCTGAGGATGTTGATGGGGACGAGAGGAGAGTATCCATATCTTTTCCTGATCTTGCTAAGGATGTTAAGGCTGGGGACCACATCCTCATAGATGATGGGAAGATAGACCTTGAGGTAGTTGATATAAAGGATAGCGATATATACTGTAGGGTCATCGTAGGTGGTGAGCTTGGCGAGAAAAAAGGGGTTAATGTTCCTGGCGTTGATATCTCTCTGCCCTCTCTTTCAGAAAAAGATATAAGTGATATAAGGTGGGGAGTTGAAAACGATGTAGACTGGTTTGCCATCTCCTTCGTTAGAAAGGCTAGTGATATTATCAACGTTAGGAGAGTAATAGAGGAGGCAGGGGGAAGCACCAAGGTAATAGCTAAGATAGAGACGAGACAAGCTGTTGAGAACTTTGATGAAATATTGAACGTTTCCGATGGGATAATGGTGGCGAGAGGTGATCTGGGAGTTGAGCTTCCGACTGAAGAGGTTCCCATACTTCAAAAGAGGTTTATAAACAGCTGTAAAAAGGTTGGGAAGCCAGTTATAGTCGCTACCCAGATGCTTGAGACGATGATCTATAACCCACGGCCGACCAGAGCCGAGGCCAACGATGTTGCTAATGCTATCTTTGATGGGGCTGATGCTGTTATGCTATCAGGAGAAACCGCGAAGGGTAGATACCCTGTTGAGTCTATCAGGGTTATGAGAAAGATAATAGAGAAAACTGAAGAGGAAATACTTAAAGACGGTGGAAACCCTGCGGTTTATATATCCTTCTCCGTTCCAGATGCAGTTAGCCACGCCTCATGTACCATAGCTCATGACTTGGGAGCTTCCGCCATAATAACTGCTACTCAGTCTGGTTCCACAGCTAGGATGGTAGCCAAGTATAGGCCTAATTGTCCCATAATAGCTACGACTCCGTCAATTAAGACCTTAAGAGAATTAGTCTTAACTTGGGGGGTTTACCCCCTGAAGATAGATGATATAAGAAGCACAGATAAGCTTCTTGAGGCTAGTATTAACAGGGCNTTGGAGGCTGGATACATTAAAGATGGGGATGTGGTGGTTTTAACCGCTGGCGTTCCTGTGGGAGTTCCTGGAACGACTAACCTTATTAAGGTTCACATAGTAGCCAAAATACTCACTAAAGGAATTGGAATTGGAAGGGGGAAGGTCGTTGGTAAGGCTGTGGTCGCTCTGCGCCCAGAGGATGCAATCTGTAAGGCAGAGAAGGGTTGCATCTTGATAGTTAAGGAGACTGATAAGGACTATATACCTATCATTGACAAAGTTTCTGGCATAGTTGCTGAGGAGTCTGGGCTTTCATCCCACGCAGCTATAGTTGGACTTGAGTATGGTATTCCAGTTATAGTGGGGGCGGAAGGGGCTATAAAGGCTATTAGAGACGGCATGATAATCTCTTTGGATGCTGAAAGAGGAGTGGTATATGAGGGTGAGGTAAAGCTGATATAGAAGGAGGTTTGAGGGTTTTGCCTGAGCTTCCAGAGGTGGAGGTTTTAAGGGAGAAGTTGGAAAACCTTCTAAAGGGAAGAAGGATAGTAGATGTTGAGGTTTATGATAGCTCGAGGATAAGTGGATTAAATCCGGCTTCCCTTAGAGGGGAGGTCGTGCTGGGGGTTGGAAGGAGGGGAAAGCACCTTTACATTGAGCTTTCCTCTGGTGATAAGCTCGTATTTCATCTGAGGCTTAATGGGAGGCTCGTTTATGGGCATGATAATGATGATTTGCAAAATCCATGGATAAAGATAGATTTTGATACTGGTAGGAGTCTCTTCTTTGGGGATGTAAGAAGGATGGCTACCCTTGACTGCGTGAGAGATTTGAGTGGGATAGGAGCTATAGCTGATATGGGGCCAGAGCCCTTTGATTCTGCCTTTAGCCTTGAGTACTTCAAGGAGAAATTAACAAAAAGCGGTAAATCGATAAAGGCTCTCCTTATGGATCAGTCCTTTGTGGCTGGCATAGGGAATATATACGCTGATGAGATACTTTATCGGGCGGGTATCCACCCTGAAAGAAGGGCTAATAAGCTTTCAGCTTCTGAGATGGAGAAGCTTTATATCTCCATAAAAGATATCTTAAGGGAAGCGATAGAGCATAAGGGAGTTGGGAAATATACATCTTTAAGCCCCGAAGATAAAGATGTTGGAAATTTTGAGAACTCCTTAAGGGTTCATGGAAGGGAAGGGGAGCCTTGCTTAAGGTGTAGAGCGAAGATAGCTAGGATAAAAATTGGGGGGAGAGGAACTTACTTTTGCCCTAAGTGCCAGGCTTAGTTTGGGCTAAGATACCTTTTATTATTTCCTTTAAGGTTTCAAGTTCCTTTAGATCTGCGAACTCATAGGGAGTGTGAGCGAGCTGTAGTTTACCGCTTCCCAGGATGATGCAGGGGATTCCTTTTGCGTGAAGGTTATGAGCGTCGCTCCATGAGGGGAAGAAGGTTTCCTTGAACTCTAACTTGAGGCTTTTAAACGTTCTTTCAACTATACTGAGTAGATGTGATTCCCTTTCTATCTCTATTGGGTCATCAAGGTCTTTTAGATTATACTCTGTTCCCTGCAAAACGGGTTTTATCCTTTCGAAGGTATCTATTGCTCTATTTCCAGGTAATATAGCTAACTCAATAAGTAAACTACATTGGTCAGGCACAACATAACTATCCCTTCCTCCTTCTATCTTGCCTAAGTTGATCCATGGTTGTAGAAGTTCAGAGTTTCCCTTTTGCTCTCTTACGATATCTTCTAACTTTTTAACTATCTTTAAGGCCTCCTTAATAGCGTTTTTTCCTGCCCAGNGGGGTTGCTCCATGAGCAAAGGTTACCTTTTACCTTGTATTTCTAAACTGATTCCCCCAAGCTCTCCCACTGCGACCTTAAGCTCTGTTGGCTCAAGTACTATGGCTCCTTCATACTTTTTGTTTAGGTCAAAAACTACCTTGGATCCGGTGCCATCCTTTTCCTCATCTATAAAGATAGCTATGTCACAGGGGTAACTACACTCCTCGACTGCCTTAAGGAGCGATGCGATTTGCCCTTTGGCGTCTAGTGCGCCCCTGCCGAAGATCATATTCCCTTTTACTATAGGGTTGAAGGCGTTAGGGTGTTCCCATGCGGGAACGGTATCGCAATGAGTTGCAAATAATATCTTTGATTCGCCTCTCCGCGCGTATAGGTTTGGTCTTCCAGGTAAAACTTCTACTAGTTCTACATTGAATCCTTTAGAGCTTAAGTAGGTTGCTATCCATTCCTGTACTTCCCTCTCTTTGCCAGAGGTGCTTTCTATAGCTATTAGCCTTTTAGCTATATCAGCTATTTCCATAGTCTTTTATCATCCTCCTCCACTTTCCCCAGCTTCCTATATATCTAAACTCTCTTTTCTCGTAGAACCTTTTTGCCTTTTCATTATTCTCTCCAACCCACAGTCCTATGGTAGTTAGCCCTTTGCCCGTTAAGTATTTTATGCTTTCTTCAAATAGGGCGTTACCTATACCCTTTCGTTGGAAAGAAGGATGAACAACGAACTCGTGGATCTCTCCAACGATCTTTTCGAGTTTGGAATCCCACCAATTGCTATGACAAGATATGAAACCTATTGGTTCTTCTCCTTCGAAACCAACGATGAAGCCCTGAGGATCTCCTCGATAAAGCCATTTAAGATATCTTTTGGTTTCGTTCCTGTTTTGATAACCGTATTCGGGTAGATCCCTATAAGCTTCTATGTAAAGGTCAATAAGTTTTGGTAAAAGCTTCTTAAAATCTTCCTCATCTAAGGTTCTTATCTTCATGATTTACGCCTCCTTTTAATCTTTCAAGAAACATGGTATTATAAANTTGTAAGCCGCAGCTTAAAATATTTTACTATACCTTCTTCTGGTTTTGGAGGTAGGTCTATGGATGAGATCTTAGAACTTTGGAACGTCAGAAAATACTTTCCCGTACTTAAAGGAGTATTTAGGAGGGTTGTCGGATGGGTTAAGGCGGTTGATGGTGTGAGTTTTTCCGTTAAGAGAGGGGAAACCTTCGGGCTCGTTGGTGAATCTGGTTGTGGTAAAACTACCCTTGGTTTAGTTTCCCTCGCTCTTTTGCCTGTAGATGAAGGTAAGGTTTTCTTTTATAATGGGGATAGGAAGTGGGAGATTTCTTCCTTGAAAGGAGCTGAGATTAGACCTTTAAGAAGGTTCATACAGGTGATTTTTCAAGATCCCTATAGCTCTCTTAATCCTAGGCTTAAGGTAAAGGATATAATTGGAGAAGGGTTAATCATACATGGGCTTGTTCAGACGAAAAAGGAAGCCTATGATATTGCAGCGGAGACTCTTGAAAAAGTGGGTTTAAGTAAGGAGCATTTGGAGAGATATCCTCATGAGTTTTCAGGAGGACAAAGGCAAAGAATAGCTATAGCGAGAGCATTAGCTTTAAGACCATCCTTGTTGGTTTGTGATGAGCCTCTTTCTGCCCTTGATGTTTCTGTTCGATCTCAGGTTTTAAATCTCCTTAAAGATCTTCAAGAGGAGTTTAATTTGACCTATCTTTTTATATCTCACGATCTTTCTGTGGTTAAATATATAGGTGATAGGATAGGGGTTATGTACCTAGGTAAGATAGTTGAGGAAGGGAGTAAAGAGGGAATTTTCAAGGAGCCTCTTCACCCTTATACTAAGACGCTGTTGAATGCTCTTCCTATGCCTAATCCAAGGTTGCGTAAAAGAAGGGTTATCCTTGAGGGAGATGTTCCTAATCCTATAAATCCACCATCTGGTTGTAGGTTCCATCCGAGGTGTCCTGAGGCTAAGGACGTATGTCGTGAAGTTGAACCTGAGCTTGTAGATTTTGGTGGGCACAGGGTTGCCTGCCATAAATTTAAGGAGAAGATATAGTTATGAAGACTGGAGAAGCTTTTTTACCGCTTCACGATGGCAAGGCTCCCAAGTGGCTTTTAGATAGTATGAAGAGACTCTCCTCTATCTTAATCGAGGCTATGATAGAGCTTTATGGGACGGAGGAGCTCTTGCGGAGACTTTCAGATCCTTTTTGGTTTCAGTCTTTTGGTTGCCTTTTGGGCTTTGATTGGCATTCAAGTGGCTTGACAACGACGGTTTGTGCAGCTATAAAAGAAGGGTTGCGAGGTAAGGAGAAGACATTAGGCTTTTTCGCAGCTGGTGGAAAGGGGCAAAGGGCGCTTAAGACACCGGAGGAGGTGATCTACTGGGCGGATGTTATTGGGCTTGATGGAAACTCTTTAGTTTTGGCAAGTAGGTTATCCGCTAAGGTTGATAACTCTGCGGTGCAAGATGGTTATTCCCTTTATCAACATATGATTTTCTTCGATCAGAAAGGGAACTGGGCTGTTGTTCAGCAGGGGATGAACCTGTCGCTTATGTATGCTAGGAGATATCATTGGTTTTCTTTAAGCCTTAATGATTTCGTTAACGAACCTCACTCGGGTATAGTTTCTCCTGTCAGACATGATAAGGTTTTGAACTTGGTCGCTTCTGAGAGCGCGGACAATAGAGTTGCTACCCTTGAGGTTATAAATGACCTAAGCTTTAAGGAGTTCCGAAGGCTCTTCTTAAGAAGGGAGAACCCTATTTTAGACGAGGATATGGATCCCAATAGATTTTTAAGGAAGCTCGAAGAGGTTAGGGCTTTAAAGCCCAAGGAGTTTAAGGAGTTGCTTTTGGTTAAGGGAGTTGGGGCGAAGGTACTTAGAGCGTTATCCTTAACTGCGGAGCTCTTGACGGGAAAATCTCCTAGCTATAAAGACCCTGTGAGATATGCCTATGCTCATGGAGGTAAGGATGGGTATCCATTTCCCGTGGATAGGGAGACCTATGGCAAAACTATAGATATGCTTGAAAGTATAATTAGAAGGGCTGAGCTGAGCAGAGGTGAGAAGGAGAAGGTATTTAAAAGGTTAATATTAATATCATCCTGAGAGGTGATTAGAGTATGGAGTTATGGTTGAACGATAGGATAGAGGGACAGACATCTTCTCTAAAAGTTCTTAAAGTTTTGTCACTTGGAAAGGAGCGATTATCAAGAGATAGCGGTAGTTCTTACGGAGAATCATGGCAAGGTTCTCGTTCTTAATGGAGCGGTTCAGCTTTCTGAAAAGGATGAGGCCTTTTTATCATGAGATGCTTGTCCATGTTCCTATGTTTACTCATCCCTCCCCTAAAAAGGTGTTAGTAATAGGAGGGGGGGATGGAGGTGCAGTTAGAGAGGTGTTTAAGCACCCCCAAGTTGAGAGAGTAGTTATGGTTGAGATAGATAAGCGGGTAGTTGATGTTTGTAGGGAGTTCTTCCCAGAGGTTTCTTCCGCTTTATCTGATCCTCGCCTTGAGCTTTTGTTTGAGGATGGCGTGAAGTTTGTTAGAGAGACGAAGGAGAGTTTCGATGTAGTCTTAGTTGATTCCACCGATCCTTACGATTTTGCTGAACAGCTCTTCAGCAAGGAGTTCTTCGATTCCGTTTATAGGATCTTGGGAAGCGATGGTGTTTGTTGCTCTCAAACTGAGAACCCGTTTATAATGGGCAAGTTGATAGGAAGGGTTCAAAACTATCTGGGCGAACTCTTTAAGTTTAAGACCCTCTATTGGGCTGTTGTTCCCACTTATCCAGGTGGTTTATGGACTTTCTCCTTAGGGTCTAAATCGGTAGATCCCATCAACTTTAGAAGGGATTCTCGCGTTAAGACTAGGGTTTACTCTCCAGATCTTCATCGAGCCGTAATAAACTTCTCCTTATTCTGGGAGGTGTGAGCTTTTGAAGCTGCTTAAGGGTAGGGTTTGGNCAACTAGTGGGGAGTATAAAGCAGTTGTTGCCGATTCTGGGAAGATATCCTGGGTTGGTATGAATCCTCCCTTTGAGGAGGGGGCTTTCAGCGAGATTCATGATTATGGGGATAACTTCATATTTCCAGGGTTTATAGACTCTCATACCCATTTTACGGCTACGGGTGTCGATTTTCTCGCTTTAGACCTTAAGGGGTTAACCAGCAAGGGAGAGTTTCTTGACCTTATTCGAGAGGAATCAAGTAAAAGATGTAAAGACGAATGGATTTGGGGAGTGGGTTGGGATGAAAGTAAGTTTAGGGACAGATCTATACCTTCACGCGAGGAGCTTACGCGTGTTTCCCCTTTCAACCCCAGTTATGCTTTTAAGGATAGATCATCATTCCTGTTTGGTTAATGACAGGGCTATAGAGCTTCTTGACCTGCCTAAGGATCTTGAGGGTATTGAAACAGGGTGGCTTAAGGCAGAGGCTAATGAGCTGGTTAGGGCTAAGTTTTGGGAGAGAGTTCCAGATGAGATGGTTAAGGAAGGGATAAAGAAAGCTGTAGACTTTGCTCTCTCTAAGGGGATTACCATGGTTAATGCCCTTGAGGGAGGGGAGTGGTTTAGCGATAGAGCCTTAAGGCTTCTGCTAGAGATGAAAGATAATCTTCCGATTGATGTGATTATTTTCCCGCAGTTTGTTGATGTGGAAAAGGTTATAAACATGGGCTTTCGCAGGATAGGTGGATGTATCACTGTTGATGGCTCCTTTGGGTCAAGGACAGCTGCCCTTTTTGAGCCCTATCGGGATGACCCATCTAACTATGGTAGGCTTTACTTTGATGAGGATTCTCTTTATAACTTTTTCTTACGCTCTCATGAAGCAGGTCTTCAGATAGCTGTTCATGCTATAGGGGATAGAGCTATAGATTTGGTTTTAAGGAGCTATGAAAGAGTTTTGAAGGAAGTTCCTACGGCTGGTCATAGGCATAGGATAGAGCACTTTGAGCTTCCTCCTAGCAATGGTATAGATAAAGCGCTTGAGCTCGGTATAGTTATAAGCGTTCAGCCTACCTTTGAGACTCTCTGGGGGGGAGAAAACGGTATGTACGCTCTAAGGCTTGGGGATAGATGGAAAAGAACAAACCCCTTGAGGACTATGGTTAAGAAGGGATTAATTCTCGCTGGTGGTTCTGATAGCGATGTTACTCCAATGGATCCATTACTTGGCATGAGATCTGCAATGAACCTACCTAATGAGGATGAAAGGTTAGATTTTGATGATGCGGTGAGACTCTTTACTTATAACGGTGCTTACGCGGTCTTTATGGAGAAGGAAAGGGGAGACATCAAAGAGGGAATGCGTGCGGATTTTGCGGTTGTCTCCCCTGATCTTTCAGAGGTTAAAGCTACCTATGTTAAAGGAGAAAGAGTATTTCCCTAACTATCTTTGCTCCAAGTAAAGATGTGATATCGGAGATGTCGTTTGGGGGAGAGATCTCAACTACATCAGCGCTTATTATGTTTAGCCCCCTTAGCTTTTTCAGAAAGTCAAAGATCTCCCTGGGCGTAACTCCGCCAGGTTCGGGTGTTCCCGTGCCTGGCGCGAACGCTGGATCCACCACATCTATATCTAAAGTTAAATAGATCGGGCTTTCTTTCAAATCGCTTTCGATTATCTTTTCTATATCAGTTAAGCTCGGCGAGAGTAAGCTGACGTTATTTTTAGCAAATTCAAACTCTTTCTTTGTACCGGATCTTATCCCTAGCTGGTAGAGATTTGAAGGGGGTAAGAAATCACATATCCTTCTCATTACACTCGCGTGGGATAGGTGATTTCCGAGGTAGTGTTCGCGCAGATCCGCGTGAGCATCAAGATGTATGACCTTAAGGTTGGGAAAGATCCTGAAAGCTGCGCTTACTAAGGGAAGGGAGATCAGGTGCTCTCCGCCGAGGGTTAGGAGCTTAAATCCGCGCTTTAGGAAACTGTAAGCGAAGCTCTCTATGTTTTTAACGCTTCTTTCGATGTTTCCTCGGGGAATAAGTATATCTCCGGCGTCGAAGAAGATAATCTCCGATAGATCCCTATCGGAAATAGGGGAGTATGTTTCAAGCCCGTAGGACATCAGTCTTATTCTTTCAGGGCCGGAAGAGGTTCCTCGGCGAAAGCTCGTGGTTTCATCTAAGGGGACTCCCCAGAGAATGATCTTGGAGCCCCTCAGTTTGTGAGAGGCCCCTATGAACTTCAACCCCATAGCACTGTGGCGGCGATAACGCAACCTATCTTTTCAACGATGTGCTCTATAGCTTTGCTCCTTACCTCTTTTAGGGCTTGTCCTCGCATTTCGAAAGATTCTCTGACCATATCTTCAACTATTTCCATAGCTTCTTTTGCAGAGCAGAAACCGGTAAACTCCATTATAAGCCCTACATCATCTGGGTTTTCAGGAATGCCTATACCTATCGCTGCTGATATCCTTTGACCAGGTTCCTCGCTCGTAATGCTTCCATAAGCCACGGGTAAAAGAGCGCCAAAGGGAACGGAGAAGCTCTCGGTTATCTCAACGTGTGGGGGAAGTATGCTACTAACCTTAAGGAGGTTATAGTTACCTATACCTGCTGAAAGTAGGGCTTTGTCAAAAGCTGTTAAATGGGTTTTTCCCTCTCCTTTACCTACGACAAGGGTTGCTTTCTTTGGAACAATTAACAATTTCACCACCTCCGGGAAGTAATTTTATCATAGCTTAGGTGGTATAATTTTACCTAAAGGAGGAGATAAATCTTGAGTTTAAAAGAGAAACTAAAAAAGTTTGTTGTTTGAGAAGGTTAAAGGGTGGGGTGGACAGACTGCGTATAGGGAACCGATCTTACGAGTTGCTTCAGCTGGCGATCCTCTTTGGGGAAAGCTCAAGGAGGTTTTCCCTTCTCATTTTATGCCCTGGGAGCTCCTTGAAGGATCAAGAAGCATCGTTGTCTTCTTTTTACCATTTTCAAGGGAAATAATAGAGAGCAATCAGGGGGGTTACTACTCTTCAAGAGAATGGGCGATAGCCTATGTTGAAACGAATGCTCTTTTATATGAGATATCTAAGGATATGCTTAATTTGCTTGAAGAGCATGGTTATAAAGGCGTTATCGTTAAGCCTACGCATAACTTTGATGAAAAGGAGCTCTTAAGCAGGTGGTCTCATAGACATGTAGGGTATATCGCTGGCATGGGAACTTTCGGTTTGAACAATATGCTCATAACTGAAAGGGGTTGTGGTGGTAGATTTAACTCTTTTGTAACCGATGCTCCTCTTGAACCTGATAGTAGACCTTTGGGTGAGTTTTGTCTCTTCAAAAGGGGTGGTAAGTGTAAGGCATGTGTGGAAAGATGTCCTGTGGGAGCTTTGAGAGTCGATGGTTTTGATAGGTATATCTGTTATAAACATTGCCGTGAGATGGATCTTTATTTTGGTGACTTGCCTAAAACTGACATTTGTGGTAAATGTATAACTTATCCGTGTGCTCTTGGTATCCCTTAGGTGGGAGGTGTGGGGAACTTGGAAGGTAGGGTTAGGAGGATCGGTATATTGACAGGTGGAGGGGATTGTGCGGGGTTAAACGCGGTTATAAGGGCGGTTGTTAAAAGCGCCATAGGTAAGTATGGGTTAGAGGTTTGGGGGATAGAGAACGGTTTTAGAGGTTTGGTTAAAAGGGAGATTAGACCTTTAACACCAAGTGATGTTTCAGGAATACTCCCTCGAGGAGGAACGATCCTTGGAACAACTAATAGAGATGATCCCTTTCATTTTCCCTTGCTTGAGGAGGGAAGACTTATCTATAAGGATATGTCAGATGTTGCTGTGGAAAATTTTAGGAAATATAAGCTTGACGTTCTGATAGTTGTTGGAGGGGATGGTAGTCTGAAGATAGCCTTGGTATTTTTGGTAGGAAAAAAAATATGCCAGTTATAGGAATACCTAAGACTATAGATAATGACCTTGATGCTACCGATGTAACCTTTGGTTTCGATACCGCTGTTTTAACTGCGACGGAGGCTCTTGATAAGCTTCACACTACTGCGGAGTCTCATCATAGGGTCATGATTCTCGAGGTTATGGGTAGATACGCCGGTTGGATAGCGCTTGTTGCGGGTATAGCTGGTGGTGCTGATATAATTCTTATTCCGGAGATTCCCTTCGATTTAGAGAAAGTTTGTGAGAAGATCGAACAGAGGAAACGGGAGGGGAAGAGATTCAGCCTGGTCATGGTAGCTGAGGGGGCAAGGGAGAAGGGTAAGGACTTAGTGATTCAGAAAGTGGTCGAAGGAAGCCCTGATCCCATTCGTTTAGGAGGGATAGGAAAGTACATAGCTGATAGGATAGAGAAGATGATCGAGCTTGAGACTAGGGTTACGGTTTTGGGGCATCTTCAGAGAGGAGGATCTCCAACGCCTATGGATAGGCTTCTTGCGACTCGCTTTGGAGTTAAAGCGGTTGAGCTAGCCGTTGAGGGACGTTTTGGGGAGATGGTCTGTATCAGGGGAGGAGAGATAAGCTCCGTTCCAATTGAGATGGCGGTCGGGCGCCTCAAGTTGGTTCCGCCAGATTGTGAGCTCATTAATGTTGCTCGTGCTATTGGTATATCCTTTGGTGATTAGAGAGGAGGGTTTTTAAGGGTTGATAATAACGAAGAAAAAACCCTTGGAAGAAGTCATTGATGAGCTTAAAAAGTTACGAAAGAGTGTTTATAGTTGGTTGTTCTCTATGTGCTACCGCTAGCAAAACTGGTGGGGAAGAAGAAGTAGAGGAGATGAAAAAGAAACTATCCGAGTGTGGGAAGATTATAACTGGAAGCGTGGTTCTTGACCCAGTTTGCAATCTTCAAAAAAGCAAAAGAAGATCTAAAAGATTTTGGTGTAGAGATATCTAAAAGCGAAGCCATTCTTTGCATGGCTTGTGGAAATGGTCTTCAAACCTTGGGAGAGATAGTGGAGGATATACCTGTCTTCCCTGCGAATGATACGTTGTTTCTTGGTGAGATAAAGAGGTTTGGGGTCTTTGAGGAGAGATGTTCCATATGTGGTAAGTGTCTTTTAACCAATGGGGTGGCTATTTGTCCGATTTCAAGGTGCCCTAAGGGAATGGTTAATGGTCCTTGCGGTGGAGCTAAAGATGAACATTGCGAAGTTAACCCAGAGCAGAGGTGTGTCTGGGTTGATATATACTATAAGCTCAAGAAGATGAACAGACTTAATGAGCTCAGGAGGATTAATCCACCTATTGACCATTCGCTCAGGATTAAACCTGGCCAACATAAGGTACAAAGGAGTGTGACAAATGAGCCAACTTAAGGATTTGCTTGAGAGAGGAAAGTTCGTTATAACCGCTGAGGTTGGTCCTCCAAAGGGTGCGGATCTGAGAGAGTTTAAAGATATAGTGAGGTTGCTTAAGGGCGGTGTGGATGCTCTTAATGTTACCGATGGTCAGGGAGCCTCGATGAAGCTATCCTCGCTAGCGGGTTGTGTCGCCATACTCCAGGAAGGCGCTGAACCCGTGATGCAGATGACGGGGAGAGACAGAAATAGGATAGCCATTCAGTCTGAGCTTTTAGGGGCTTACGCTCTTGGCGTGAGGAATCTACTTGCTATAACCGGTGATTATCCTACGCTTGGAGATAACCCAAGCGCTAAGCCGGTTTACGACCTTGATTCCGTGGGAATACTCTTGGCTGCTTCCTCGCTTATGGAAGGTAGGGATCTCGCTGGGAATCCCCTTAAGGGTGAGCCTCCCAGCTTTTACTTGGGTGCGACGGTTAATCCAAATTTTGAACCGTTGGAGATAGAGTTAATAAAGATGGAGAAGAAGATACACGCTGGAGCACGTTTTTTTCAGACACAAGCGGTTTATCAGATAGATATAGCTGATAGGTTTATGAAAGAAGCGTCAAGGCTTAATGTAAAGATTCTCATAGGGATAATTCCCCTTCGCAGCGTTAGGTCAGCTCATTTCGTTAGCAAGATGATCCCAGGCGTTAAGGTTCCTCAAGGATTGATTCATCGTCTTGAAAGCGCTCCTGATCCAAAGCTTGAAGGTTTAAGAATCGCGAGCTGAGCTTATAAGAAAGGTGAGAGAACACGGTTTAGCACATGGTATACACATTATGGCTATAGGCGCGGAAAGGAGCATTCCCCTTTTATTGGATATGCTTTAGTCTTTGAATTTTCCAACATGGTACCCGACTCATCTATGATTTCATAGCTTTATCCACTAACCTTATATGTCCTTTTTGCTTTTGCCAAAGGGCAGAATTTTAAACCTACCCCTACTATAAGTTTAATTTAATTTAAATGAGGGGGTCGGGACTTAAAGCCGACCCCCGTACTTTTCCTCTAAGACATCTTTGGGTAGNAATTTCTTTTCCATTTCTCTTATCTTGGGCAGACCTATGAACTCTGCGAACTCTGGAAATGGCATCATGTTTTCATACCCTGGAGTAATTCCGTGTTCCTTTAGATAAGTTAATGCATCTTTAGCTGCTTTAGCTACGGTATATAAGACGAATACGGAATGNGTTACTATTTTATAGCCGAGCTCCTCCGCCTCTTTAACGGTTATAAACGGGGTTTTGCCTTTCTCTATTAGGTTTAGCATTAGGGGGGTATCTGGTATAAGCTTTGGGATCTTTTCAAGCTGTTCTAAGGATGTAGGCGATTCGATGAATATAAAGTCGGCTCCCGCTTCTCTATAGGCTCTCCCTCTTCTTATAGCTTCTTCAAAGCCGTAAACTGCTATGGCATCNGTTCTGGCGCCTACAAGAAAGTAAGGATCTTCTTCGTTTTTAGCTTCCACTGCTGCTTTTATCTTTCCCACCATTTCTTCTAGGCTTATAAGTTGCTTACCTTCCATGTGTCCGCACCTCTTGGGCCAAAGCTGGTCCTCTATGAAGAGTCCTCCAGCGCCTGCCCATATATACTCTTTCACCGTTCTATAGACGTTTATGGCATTTCCGTAACCTGTATCTGCGTCGCATAAAAGAGGCACATTTATAGCTCTGGCCATATACTTGACCCTCTCACACATCTCCTTAAAGCATACTAGTCCTACATCTGGCTGGACCTAAAAGGGAAGCGGCTGTTCCATATCCTGAGTGAAAAATCATCTCAAAGCCGACGCTTTCTGCTATCTTAGCTGTTAGCGCATCGTAGGTTCCAGGGACAACCACGATCCCCTTTCTTTCTATGAGCTCTCTCGCTTTTTTTGTGATGCTTTTTCTCTCCAACCGTTGCACCTCCTATATCTTTTCTTCTAGTTCCCTTAGTACTCGAAGGACTCTTTCTGCTGCTTCCTTTATGTGCTTTTCGGTTAGATCTCCAGCCTTTTTATCATCACCGCTCTTTATAGCTTCATATATTTCCTTGTGTTCCTTGAGCATAGAGTAAGTCCTTTCAGGGATTCTGCTTGCTATCTCTCGATAGGGAAGTGTTATAGCAAGTATCTCTGACAAAACCTTCTTAAGATAGTGATTTCCACAGGCCTCATAGATTACTTCATCGAAATTTCTGTTTAATATGTCTAATGTGTTGTAATCTTCCTCTTTCGCTGCAAGCTCCATCCTGGAGATTATATCTTCCAGCTTTTTCTTTTGCTCCTCAGATATGTTTTTAGCGGCTTTCTCAGCGGCTTTAGGCTCAAGTAATATGCGAACTTCATAGTAATCTTGAAGCTCTATCGCGCTTATTCCTCTTACAGTTCTTAGTTTCCCCCTTTTAACTACTAATCCCTCATCCTCAAGCTTTTTTAGCGCGTCTCTTACTGGTGTTATGCTTACCTTAAACGCTTGGGCAAGATCCCTCTCCACGAGCTTCTCTCCAACCTTTCTTTTACGAGATATTATCTCCTCCTTTAACTTTTCATAGATCTTATCAGCTAAGGTTTTTCTTCTTTTCATCTTTTACCACCTCTGATGTATCAAATGTCCTATAGGATGATAGCAGAGCTTTATATGTAAAGTCAATACTTAGAGCTAAAAAATCATGAGAGCTTTATTTTTTGCTCTTGAGTGCTATAATAAGAGTGGGAGGGTAGAAAATGAGGATTGAGCGTGGGCAGTTAAACNNGTGGTTTTTGCTTGATCAGTACAAGAGGATAGGGGAGAGCACCAAGGTTGGTGATCAAAATCAGGCTAACCCTGCTAATAACGATAGGGTTGAAGGGCGACTTTTCACTAAGGTGGCTCACCAGGAAAGCTCTGAGCGCTCCCAAGAAAGTCAAACTTATAATAGGGAAGGGCAAAGAGTCCCATATATTTCCCCTGGACAAAGCTTTGAGGCTCAAGGATAAAAGGGAATCGCTCTCTTGATTTTTAGCCAATCTTCTATTATAATTAGAATGGTGGTGCGGATATAGCTCAGGTGGTAGAGCATCGGCTTCCCAAGCCGAGGGTCGCGGGTTCGAATCCCGTTATCCGCTCCACTTTTTTTATTTTTAAGGGAAGGGGGGTGAGCTCTAGCTATGGAAGGCTTGGAAAGNGAAGAGAGAGAAAAAGAAATTAGGGGAGAGCTTTTGAGTCAGATAAAGAGAAGAGAGGAGGAAAAGAGGGAAAGGATCATGTATAGTGAGGATGAGCTTTTGGAGGAGATAAGAAAAAGGTGGCTTGAGATACTTGACGAGTTCAAGCGGGAGGATAGGATCGTATTCGCTTATTTTAGGGGAGCTGAGGCGGTAAGAGTCTCATATGAAGACAGCTTTGTTAAGGTATTTTTCAGGGGACTTGATATAAGCTTTATAGATTACGTTGAGGATCCGAAAGTGAGGGAGTTTATAGAGAGGGTTTTTCAGAAGGTCCTTGGGGTGAGGCTTTCTATAGCTTGTGTTATTGAGTCTAGGAATTGGGAACCCGTTCGTGAAGAGGAGATATAACTCATTAAATGAGTATTTCAAAAATAAGTATGGAAAGAGGGTTCAGAAAATAACCTTAGATGCTGGTTTTTTCTGCCCCAATAGGGATGGTCGGATAAGTAAAGGAGGTTGTATATTCTGCGATAGCAGGGGAAGTGGAACGGGAGAATATGGTTTACTGAGTCTTAAAGATCAACTGAACCGAGCTTACGCTTTATTAAAGGAAAGATACGAAACCGATCTTTTTATAATTTACTTTCAAGCTTTCACTAATACTTATGCCCCTATAGACAAGTGTATAGATTTGTTTAAAGAATGTCTTGATGAAGCAAAGAGTCTATTTAAGGTTGTAGGGTTAGCCGTGGGAACACGACCAGATTGCATTCCTGATCCATTCCCTGAGCGATTTTCATCCCTAGCCTCTTATGTGGATGAACTTTGGCTCGAGTTGGGGCTGCAGAGCATAAACCATAGGACCCTTAAGCTTATCAATAGGGGGCATACGCTTGCTGAGTTTATAGATGCGGTCTTGCGTTGCAAGAGATGGGGAATAAAGGTCTGTGCTCACGTCATCTTGGGTTTACCGGGAGAGGATGAGGAAGATGCGATTGAAATGGCGCGTGTTTTATCAGCCTTAAAGGTTGATGGTGTGAAGATACACCCTCTTTATGTGGTTAAGGGAACCCCCCTGGAGGAGATGGTTATAAGGGGTGAGTATAAGCCCCTTGAGCTTGAGGAGTATGTTAAAATATGCGTTTCCTTCTTGGAAAACCTATCTCCGGAGGTAGTCGTCCATAGGATAACCGGTGAAACAAAAGCTGAGGAGCTTTTCGCTCCAAGTTGGACGCTTAGGAAGAGTGTGGTGATAAATAGCATAGAAAGGGAGCTTGAGCGTCGAGGAAGCTGGCAGGGAAGGAGGTTAAGGTTAGGTTTATCTCAGGAGGAACTCTGTCCTCTAGTTGAAAGGTAAATGGTAAGAAGGGATATATCAGCTGGACTGACCCCTGATATCCTCGAAGCTTGGCCTATAGAAATTGGCCTTATCTTTTTGAGCTTTTCTCTTCCCTCGTTTGATAACCCCGGGATAGCGTCATAATTTATATCAGGAGGTATCCTTTTGTTTTCCATTTTCTTAAACTGCTCAACTAANGATAGCTCACGCTTAATATAACCTTCATACTTTATCTCTATCTCTACCTGTTTTCTCTCCTCATAACTTAACCTTTCGTCCCATGATGGATCTANTTCCTTTANNCTCTCTATGCTTATTTCTGGTCTCTTAAGTAGTTGAGCTAATGTGATAGGTGTTTCAATAGTGGAGCTTCCAAGAGCCCTTAAAGAGTTCGTTTACCTTATCGGTTGGCGGAATTCTAACTTGGTTAAGCCTTCTAATTTCCTCCTCAACCCTCTTTTTCTTTAAGAGAAAGCTTTCGTATTCATCCTTTCTTATCAATCCAACCTTATAACCGTATGGTAGGAGCCTGAAGTCAGCGTTATCCTGTCTTAACAGGAGTCTATATTCCGCTCGGGATGTAAGGATTCTATAGGGTTCTTCTGTTCCCTTGGTTACTAAGTCATCGATGAGCACCCCTATGTAGGCCTCTGCTCTGCTTAGTATCAGTGGCTCTTCCCCCCTTAGCTTTAGGGCAGCGTTTATTCCGGCGATCAGTCCTTGAGCGGCGGCTTCCTCATATCCCGATGTGCCGTTNATTTGCCCAGCCATGAATAGCCCTTCTATATCTTTGGTTTCCAATGATGGTTTAAGTTGAGTAGGGTAAACGAAGTCGTATTCTATAGCGTAGCCGGGTCTCATTATCTCAGCTTTCTCCAACCCTGGCAATGTTCTAACCATCTTTATTTGAACGTCTACTGGAAGGCTTGTGGAGAAGTTCTGGAGGTAAAACTCCATAGTTCTTCTGCCTTCAGGTTCTAGAAATACGGTGTGGGAGTTTCTATCAGGAAACCTAACAACTTTATCCTCGATGGATGGGCAGTATCTGGGGCCTCTTCCCTCTATAATACCGGTAAAAAGCGGTGACCTATCTAAGGAAGCTCTTATTATATCGTGTGTTTTTTCATTGGTTCTGGTCATCCAACAATGATAGCCTCGGCAGATCCTCTTTTCTGACCTAAAGGAGAAGGAGAGTGGTTCATCTGCTGAGGGTTGAGGGATAAGACTTGAGAAGTCTATGGTTTTTCCATCTATGCGGGCACAAGTTCCAGTTTTAAGCCTTCCAAGCTTTAAACCTATCTTCTTTAGCGAGTCAGAGAGCTTCCAAGCTGCCATCTCTCCGAGAGGCCCGCTCTCAAAGCGAACTAGTCCTATATGAACCAGACCTCTTAAGTAAACCCCTGTAGCAACTATAACGCACTTTCCCTTAAAAAACCATCCCGTGTTTAATCCCACTCCGATAACCTTTCCATCCTTTACAACTATCTCTTCCACCATTCCTTGCTTTACATCCAGATTTTTCTGCCTTTCAAGCACTTGTTTCATCCTCAAGTGATACTCCCTCTTATCTGCTTGAGCTCTATAGGCTTGAACGGCTGGTCCCTTGCTCTCATTTAGTATCCTTATGTGTATCATGGTTTCATCTATGTTTCTTCCCATTTCTCCTCCGAGGGCATCTATCTCCCTCACGAGGTGCCCCTTCCCTGGACCTCCTATAGATGGGTTGCATGCCATTAAAGCTATGCTATCCAAATACAGGGTCAAAAGCAGCGTTTGGCAACCCATTCTTGCAGCTGCCAGCGCTGCCTCGCATCCAGCATGTCCGCCTCCTATGACTATTACATCGTACTCTTTCGGATACTCTATCATAGCGATCACCCATAATATATTATATTACCTTGCCAGGATTGAGTATATTATTAGGGTCAAAGAGCTTCTTAATACCCCTCATTATTTCTAACTCCTTTGGATGGCGTGCCCTAAGATGCATTTCCCTTTTAAGAAGTCCGACACCGTGCTCTCCGCTTCCTACTCCACCAAGTCTAACAGCTTCAGCTATTAGTTCTTTAAGGATCTCCTCGGAGAGCTTTATCCACTCTTCTGGAGAGAGATTCTCAGGCTTGAAAAAGGCAGGGTGAAGGTTACCATCNCCTATATGGGCTACTGTTGCCGTTCTTATCCCGTATTTTTTTTCTATATCAAGGATCTTCTTAACCATGTTTGGGATTTCNGATATAGGAACAACCATATCCCCACTTAACGAAACGTAAGNGTCCTTTGCTCTTAATGCTTCTGAAAGCTCTCTCCTTAACCGCCAAATCTTTTCAGAATTACTTTTATTATCTGCTATAAATACATCTAAGGCGCCGTTCTTAAGGCATGCCTTTCCAACCCTTTCATAACTTTCCTCAAGTTCATTGCGTGAGTTACCTTCTAATTGTATTATTAAAAAGGCTTGAGCCCTATCTTGTAATGGAAAAGACATGTTTAGATAGCGAGAGACTATGTCTACCGAGGGTTTATCTATAAACTCTATAGCTGTTGGCAAGGTCTTAGCCTCAATAGCTATGTCTTTTACCGCTTCTATAGCTCTTTCGATGCTATCGAAGGGGACTAAGAGATCTATGTTCTTTTTAGGTAGAGGCATGAGGTTTAGGATTATCTTAGTAAAAATGCATAAGGTTCCCTCTGAACCTATCAGAAGGTCAAGTAGATCATATCCCCATGTCTCTTTTCTCCTTTTTCCACCAAGCATTAAAATCTCTCCAGTTGGTAAGACGACCTCAGCTCCAAGAACGTGCTTTCTCGTGCTTCCATATTTTATTACCTTGCTCCCCCCAGCGTTAGTTGCTACGTTTCCTCCTATGGAGCTTAATCCTACGCTCATAGGATAGCCTGCGTAATAAAGTCCTTCCTCCTCAACCCTCTTGCAAAGGTCGTTGGTTATCACGCCTGGTTCAACTACTGCAACTCGATTTATCTTGTCTATCTCAAGGATGTTGTTCATCTTTTCCATGGACATCACTATTCCACCGTATAGGGGGATAGCTGCTCCCGAAAGTCCACTCCCAGCCCCCCTTGGGGTGACGGGTATGAGGTAAGCGTTTGCAATCTTCATTATCTTTGAGACTTCTTCAGGGCTTTTTGGTTTAACCACTACCTCTGGCAAGTTGAAAAAGAGCTTACCTGACTCATCGCGTCCATAACTTTCAAGCTTTTCTTTATCCTCATAAATTACATCCCTTTCTCCACAGATTTCCTTTAAACTTTCTAATATCTCTCTGTTTATTCTTCCATAGGTCAAAGGGGTTCTCCCTCCTCTTTTAAAATGCAAAAGCTCCTGGGGCTAATTATACCAAGCCCCAGGAGCTTTAGGTAGACTAAGCTTAAATGGTTTTTAGCTTAAAGCTTCACTGACCTTATCCCTTCTATGAAGGGTTCCAAATTNTCATCCTCCTTTGATACCGCTGCTACAAGCAGTGTTACTATCATGTTAACCGCTAAACCCCAAAGGCCGAAGTGAACTCCGAGGTAGTCTCCAGGTCCGAAGAATCTCAGATAGGTTATGGTGATGAGTCCAGCTATCATTCCAGCTCCTATTGCTATCTTGTTAAATCTCTTGAAGAACAGACCTAAGAAGGCGCCAGGGAACATCTGCGTCATTCCAGCGTACGCAAGAAGTAGCAGTGCTACCAGTCTTCCAGAGGCATAAAGGGCCAAGAACATGGCTGCAAGTCCGAAAGCTAAGACGCTAACCCTACTTACGATTACTAGTTCCCTATCAGAAGCACTCTCCTTTTATTAAGCCGTAAAGGTTCTTGGATAGCAAGCCAGCCAGTGAGAGTATGATTGCGCTTGCTGTTGAAGCGGCTGCCGCAAATCCAGCAGCTCCAACCACGCCCAAAACCCACTCTGGGTAAACAAGCTTAACTCCCTCGAGAACCGCAGCATCAGCTGGAGATATCTTCATGTTCAAAGCAGCTATAGTTAGACCTGTTAAGATAACCGGAACCATGAAGAGCGAGTAAAAGGGAAGGGCCACATAAGTTCTCTTTAGGACTCTAATGTCCTTGGAGCTATATATGGATGGCCAAAGCTGTGGATACATGAAGAAGCCGAGCCCGCATAAAACCAGTGTTGATATATACCAAGGCATTCCCATCTTCCCAGCTAATACCAAATGCCCAGGTTTAACCTCGGCAAGCGTTTTCATTAGGTTTTCGAGGCTTCCAAACTTTATGAAAGGTATAGCAAAGACAACAACCCAAGCGACTATGAACATCATTATAGATTGTAAGAAGTTAGTCCACGCTATTCCTCTTAAGCCGCTGGTATATACGTAGGCTAGCATTATTAGCATTCCTATAACTATTCCCATATTGATGGATATCTTTCCTAAAGAAGCGGCGTTAAGTATATAACCTAAACCTTGAAGTTGAAGCTGTAGATAGGGGACGTTGAACACTATACCTATTAGGGCGACTAGAACGGCCAGGAACTTGCTATTATATCTCTTTCTGAAGAAATCCGCCTGTGTGACAAGCCCGAAAGCTTTTCCGGATTTCCAGACATATTCTGCAAAAAAGTAACCGAAGGAGTAAGCTAGGATACCATATCCTAAAGCGTACATTATNGGCATTCCGAAGGAATAGGCCCATCCACCGGTTCCCAAAAAGGCATAAGCGCTATAGATCTCTCCGGCGAGGAGCATGTACACCATGATGAAACCGAGAGATCTTCCAGAAACTAGGTATCCATCAAGGGTGAACTTTCTCTTGATTCCAGCTAAGACGCCGACGACTAACGTTAATATAATCCACCCNAAGATGATAAGTAAGCCTAAGGCTGCTTGAGACATTAAGACCACCCCTTCTTTTCGATATTATAGGCGATCAGCAAACAAAAAGGAGTTAAGATGATCCAAAGTATGTCCCAGAACATTAAAGGAGGCATTCCTAGGATCAATGGACTTTTAGTTTGAGGATTGAAGAAATTGAAGAACGGTGATATAACTACATAAGCTAACCATGGTATGACGAAACCCCAAAACACAGCCTTACCCTTTCCCATCCTCATCCCCCCTTAGATTTTTGGGCTCTAGTATCCACGCTGGAGCTATACTTTTAATATTTTATTGTTTTTGCTTTAAATATGTCAAGTAGTTTCCCAAATGTTTAGAGTTAGCTTATAGCTGTCTGGCGTCGGTTTTGATTGTGGTTTTGTAA
>Ga0065718_1000216_pt1 | contig 57583 bp, 56 predicted proteins | sample GBSCel77sediment_2_FD_59105 | JGI IMG/M metagenome (GOLD analysis project Ga0065718, IMG submission 59105) | Hot spring sediment microbial communities from Great Boiling Spring, Nevada - cellulolytic enrichment CS 77C v3 (version 3) | ecosystem: Environmental > Aquatic > Thermal springs > Hot...
AGAGCTTGGACTTACCAAGCGTTAAAATCAATGGGAAGTTGGATGTGCTTGAGGCTTTAAAGCTTATGTATCGCAATAAGTTCATTATAATAAGGAGCTCTTTGATAGGGACTTTCATAGGTGCTCTTCCTGGAGCGGGGGCGGACATCGCTGCATGGGTTGCCTATGGAGCGGAAAAAAGCCTTAGTGGTAATGAGATAGGTTCCGGTAGCCCCCGTGGCGTTATAGCTCCAACCAGTGCGAATAATGCTGCTATAGGTGGAACTTGGATCCCTGCACTGGCACTGGGGATACCTGGCGATTCTATAACTGCGATAGTCCTAGGCGCTATGCTGATGTATGGCTTGAAGCCTGGACCGCTCATCTTCGCTCAATCTAAGGATTTGGTATATCAGATTTTCGCTGTAGCCCTGCTGGTGCAGATAATGCTTTTACCGGTTGGGTGGCTGGGGATAAAGGCCTTTTCTCGCTTGGTTAGCCTTAGAGCAGGTGTAGTTATGAGTGCTGTGGTTCTGTTTTCCATGGTAGGCTCCTACGCCATAAGAAACAGCGTCTTCGATATATGGCTAATGGCGCTGTTTGGCTTACTCGGCTACGTTATGGAGAAAATAAACATGCCTCTTGCTCCAATGGTTTTAGCTCTAATCCTTGGTAGGATGATCGAGGACAATCTCCGTATAGGGCTTATAAAGTCAGGTGGTAGCATTATCCCTTTCCTAACCCGTCCCATATCTTTAATCTTGTTTTCTCTTATAGTTTTAACCCTTTTAGGACCATCTATTTGGAAGGTGGTGCGTAAATTAAAGGACTAAGATAGAGAGAATCTAAAAGATTCTCCTATATGCGAAATAGTTGAGGTATTACCATTAATCCAAGCATACTGGGTATACGAACATGGCTTGACGCTGTCGGGTGCTTATGTTAAGATATCATTTAGAAATAGCGAATGTTGTTCCGTTGGCGGATAAGGATAGATTTGTTTGGATGGATGATATTATCACAATAATAAAGTATAGAGGGGGGATANCATGTTTGTTAAGCCCTTCGTTTGGCAGATTCCGACTAAGTTGTATTTTGGGATAGGAGAGGCCGAAAAAATAGTAGACAGGGTTAACGAACTGGGCGGAAAGAGCGTCTTAATAGTTACGGATCCGGGATTGATGTGCACGAACATCGTAAATGGCATAAAGGCCAAGTTGGATATTGCTGGCTTTAGAACTGAGGTTTTCTCTAAAGTTGAGCCTAATCCGACGGTTGAGATAGTCGAGGAGGGAGTTAAAGTTGCTCGGGAGTTTGGGTGTGATCTCCTATTGGCGATTGGGGGAGGAAGCTCGATAGACACCGCTAAGGCGATCGGTCTACTTTTAACTAACGAGGGGGAGATAGCCTACTTTTGGAAGAACCCTCCGAAGAACAGGATACTTCCTCTCATTGCCGTTCCTACTACGGCTGGCACAGGTAGCGAGATAACTTGGGTGACGGTGATAAAGGATACCAAGAAGAAAGTTAAGATGGGCATAGGTAATCCTAAGATCGCTCCTCACATTGCGGTTTGCGACCCCCTTCTAACCTTGAGTATGCCGCCAAGCGTGACCGCTGCTACTGGTTTAGATGCTCTAACTCACGCTATAGAGTCCTTCACGAACGTTGTAACTGAGCCTATATCGGAGTCGCTTGCCTATCACGCTATCTATCTTATTGGAAAGTATCTGAGGGCTGCCTATGCTAAGGGGGATAATATTGAAGCTCGCTATAACATGCTCTTAGGAAGCACGATGGCAGCCTTGGCTTTCGCAAATACGCGCTTGGGCGTTATTCACGCTATCACAGCTGTTATGGGTGGGTACTTCGACGTGCCTCATGGTGTGATAAACGCTATCCTATTACCCTATGGTATGGAGTTTAATCTCATTGGCAACCTTTCTAAGTTTGCTAAGATAGCTGAAGCGTTGGGAGAGAGCGTTTCCGGTCTTACGGAGCTTCAGGCTGCACGTAGGGCGGTTGAGGCGGTAAAGGCTTTGTGTAGAGATGTGGGTATACCGGCAGGGCTAAGAGAGGTAGGCGTCAAAGAGGATGCCATTGAAGATATATGTCGTGAGGCGATGAGTAACGTTGGGATACCCATTAATCCGAGAACTCCTACCTTGGAAGATCTGATCCAGATATGCAGATCTGCCATGTAAAAGCCGTAGAGGGAGGTGATGTGAAAAGGAAGAGGTTCTTAAAGCTTTAAGAAATTAATCTAAAGGGGGGAAGAAAGATGAAGAAGGCTCTTGTTATGTTGGCGGTGTTGGGCTTGTTCGTGGGTGTCTTCGCAGGTATGGGATGGGCTGCCTATCCAACGAGACCTATAACCGTTATAGTTCAGTTCGGTGCGGGTGGAGCAACAGACCAGGTCAATAGAGCATTGGCGGCAGAGATGCAGCAGATCCTAGGGGTTCCTATTAATGTCATAAATATGCCTGGGGCCACTGGAGCTGTTGCGACAGCTTACGTNATGGGTCAGCCTCATGATGGTTATATTTGGTTAGGACTCTCAGATAACATAAGGATGTATCAGGTGATGGACCTTGGTCCCTTCTCTTATAAGGACTTTCATATGTGGATCGCTGCTGCTGGTGTAGCGACCATATGCGTTAAGCCCGATTCTCCCATAAAGACCATGGATGATTTCATTAAGGCTATGAAGGAGATGGGGAAGGACTTAACCCTTGCTAACTCTGGTATAGCCAACGGGTGGCATATAGCTTTGGAGATGCTTAAGAAATCTGTTGGAGGGGACTTTAAGATAGTGGTTTATCCCAGCGGTCGTGCGGCTGCTGCCGCGGCTGTGGCAGGGGAGACGAAAGCGGGAATTCCAGGCTTAATGGAGGCCATAGATTTGATAAAGGGTGGCCAGCTTAGGATCCTTGCGACGTTCAATGACGAGGATATTGAGATAGAGGGCGTAGGTAAGGTTCCCACTGTGGCGAAGTGGGCTCCTGATATTAAGAAATATCTACCTTTCGGTGGTTGGTGGGGCATAGCAGTTCCTAGGGATGTTCCTCAAGAGGTTGTAGATGCGATAGATAAGGCATACGCTAAGGCCGTTCAGTCTCCTAAGTTCAAGGAGTTCGTACAGAAGCAGGCCATGGTTTATCTTGGCTATGATAGGCAGAAGTCTGAGGAGTACGCTAAGAGAGAGACATCTTTGGTTAGCTGGCTCTTACATGAGTTGAAGCTTGCGAAGAAATCTCCTGAGGATTTCAAGATTCCTAAGCCGGAGTAAGTTTGGACCCTTAGATAGAGATGGGTGCATGGCAGGTTCTTCCTCCTGCCATGCACTGTTTTAAGGGGGAGGCGATTTAGTTCAGGATGGATAGGAAGAGATGGTGGTGGGAGTTTGCGATTGCCCTTTTCGTTTTCCTGATCGGTGCTTATGGCTTGTTTGAATCCCTAAAGATGCCTACTGGAGACCCTCATGACTCCCCAGGTCTTACCCCCGCAGTTTTATCGGCAATTCTTATGGTTCTTTCAGCTGCGCTTATGTTTTACCTCTTGTTTATCTTTAAAAGAAACCTTAAAGGTTGGAGCCTCTCGGAGTCAAAGGGGAGAAATGAGGGAAGCAGGGAGGAGAGACTCAAGACACAAAGGCTCGTCGTCTTTATAGCTTTAACGGTCGCCTATGTTGCTCTTTTGGGGAAGATACCCTATACTTTGGCGACTTTTCTCTATCTAGTTGGGTCCTATCTTTACTTTAAAAAGTGTCAAGCTACACGTCGCGATCGGGATCGCTCTTTTGGTGAGTTTGAGCTTGATGTACTCATTTGGACATTTACTTGGAGTGAGGTTGCCCTAAGTTCTGCTTTGAGGAGGGATCGAGGTGGAAAGCTTATTAAGGCTTTTTGATGGTTTCGTTGGTCTTCTTGACTTAAAGCTGCTATCTTTGATGTCACTATCTTCTGTCCTTGGGGTAATAATCGGGGCTTTACCTGGTCTTACAGCTACGATGGGTATAGCCCTCTTAAGTGGTATAACCTATGGTCTGGACCCTCGATATGCCATACCGATGCTCGTAGCTCTCTATTGCGGTGGTATATATGGAGGATCCAATAGTGCCATTTTGCTTAACATCCCTGGTACCCCTTCAGCTGCAGCTACCGCTATAGATGGATACGAATTAGCTAAGAATGGGATGGCTGGGGAAGCTTTAGGGCTTGCTCGTTTAGCTTCCTTCTGGGGTGGTTTAATAGGCGTCTTAGCCTTGGCTGTTTCTACCCCCTTTGCTTGCTAAGATAGCCCTGAAGTTTGGTTCCTGGGAGTTCTTCGTTTTGACCATAATGGGAGTGATGATATGTGGAAGCTTGTCTATGGGTGAGTTGCAATTAAAGGGGTGGATAACGGGCTTTCTCGGTCTTATGACCGCTATGATAGGTATGGATAACATGACCACCTATCCAAGGTTCACCTTCGGCAGCCTAAATTTGATGAGTGGCATATCTCTGATACCTGCCTTGATAGGCCTTTTCGGTTTAACCGAGGTTTTTTGCGTGATGAGGGAGCCGAAACANGGGGAGTTAGTGGTTGATCCTAAGAAGCTCAGGGTTAGTATTCCCTTAGTAGAGGTTTTTAGATACTGGAAGACGACCATAAGGTCTGCGATAATAGGTATTCTGATCGGTGTTATTCCTGGCGTTGGTGAAGATGTGGCCGCTTGGGTAAGCTATGGTGCTGTACAAAAAATCTCGGTGTGGAAAGGGAGATGATAGGTAAGGGGAGCAAGGAAGGGGTTATCGCTTGTGAGGTAGCGAATAACGCATGCATAGGTGGAGCTTCGATTCCGATGATAGCTCTTGGCATACCTGGTAGCGGAGCTGCTGCCGTTTTATTGGGAGGCATATTGTTGCACGGGATAAGGCCAGGTCCGCTTATCTTCATTGAGTCCCCGCAATTTTTCTATGATTACGTTGCTATGCAGGTTTTGGCTAACTTTATGCTTCTTATCTTTGGGCTTCTTATAAGCAACGTACTTATAAAGGTGTTGCTGGTGAAGAAGGACATCTTAATGCCTATAGTAATAACTCTCTGCGTTATAGGTGCCTACGCTGTGAATCACTCCATTTTTGACGTCTACGTAACCTTGCTTTTCGGTTTAGTAGGTTACGTACTGAGAAATCACGGCTATCCTCTCGCTCCATTTACCCTGGGGTTGATTTTGGGTAGGATGGCTGATGAGAACCTAAGAAGGGCTTTGACGTTAAATGAAAGCATAACTCCTTTCTTTACTAGGCCTATTTGTATAATTCTTTGGGTATTGATAGTGCTAATGATTCTTGGGAGAAGGAGGATAACGGGGGCAAATGTTTAACCTTAGAGGAAGGCTCTCTCTTGTAACTGGCGGGTCAAGGGGATTAGGTATGGCTCTCGCTGAGGGGCTCGCCGAGGCGGGAAGCGATGTATTGATAGTTAGCAGGACCATAGAGGAGGCAAAGGAGACTGCCCTAAGGATAAGTCAAGGCTATGGTGTTAAAGCTTCGGGCTTAAGATGNGATGTCTCGAAATACGATGAAGTGAAGAATATAATGGATAATATTGAGAGAAACTATGGTAGGCTTGATGTCGTTGTGAACGCTGCAGGCATCAATAGGAGGTATCCCGCTGAGGAGTTTCCAATCGATGATTTTAGGGAGATAATCGAGGTTAATCTCTTTGGGACCTTTTACGTGTGTAGGGAGGCTTTTAGATTACTGAGGAGGTCAGATTCCCCCTCAATAATCAACGTTTGCTCCTTGACCGTGGTTGAGGTGACCGTTCCTAACATATGTGCCTATGCTGCTTCAAAGGGCGGTGTTGGCTCATTAACTAAGGCGCTCGCTAAGGAGTGGGGGGCGTATGGCATAAGGGTGAACGCTATTGCGCCAGGATGGTACAAGACCAGGATGACCGAGGCGGTCTTCAGCGATAGAGAAAGGCTTGAAAGACATAGATAAAAAGGATACCCTTGGGTAGGTTTGGATCTTTGGAGGACCTTAAAGGGGTTGCGGTTTTTTTGGCCTCTAAGGAGGCTTCTTATATCACCAGGTCAGATAATCTTCGTGGACGGAGGCTGGACGGCAGTTTGATTCTTAAAGCTTGAGGTGTTTATGATGGCTAAGACGGCTTTCATAGGTATTGATATAGGAACAACCGGGGCGAGATGTTGTATCTTCGATGGCGATGGAAGATTAATATCGATGGCTAAGAGAAACTATAGGATTATTCAACCTAAGCCTGGTTGGGTGGAGCAGGATCCTGACGAGGTTGTCTCCGCTGTATATAGCTCGATAAAGGAATCCTTGGAGCTTGCCAACGGTGAGTATGAGATAGGTGCCATAGGTTTAAGTAGCGTTTTTCTACAGCATAATGTTAGTGGATTCTGATGTGAGGAAAAAGACCAATCTCATTATCTGGGGGGATAATAGGTCTAACGATCTGCTTAAGAGCTATCGAGAGAGGTTTGATTACCTTTACGATATTACAGGTTCGCCCCCTCCATGTGAACTATCCTCTCGCCAAGCTCATATGGTTTAAGCATGAAACCCCTCAAGCTCTTGATGAAGCTTATAGGATAATGACCATAAAGGAGTATGTTCTTTGGAATTTAGCGAAGGTCTTCGCCATCGATATCTCTGTGGCCTCTGGTAGCGGTTTACTTAACATATATAAGAGAAAATGGGAGGAATCCATATTTGATAGCCTCGATATAAGTATTGGTAAAATGAGCGAGACCGTTTACCCCTCAACCGTTGTTGGAAAAGTCTCTAAGGAAGTTAGCCTCATAACCAGTTTAAGGGAGGGAACTCCCATCGTTATAGGTGCTGGAGATGGTGCTTTATCGTCTTTAGGTTCCAACTCAATCGGGGAAGGGAAGATGGCTATAATGATCGGAACGAGCGGTGCGGTTAGAATGGCCGTTAAGGGTCCCATGACTGATAAGAAAAGAAGAACGTGGTGTTACATATTAGATGAGGATACCTGGCTTGTGGGGTGCGCCATAAACAACGCTGGGCTTGTGATGGCTTGGTATATCGATGGCTTTTACGAGGATTTGAAAGAAATGGGCCTAGACCTCTATAGGGAGGCCGAAAGATGGGTTCAGGAGGTCAAACCAGGAGCAGGAGGGCTTTTGCTTTTGCCCTTTTTAACCGGCGAGAGAGGCCCCTATTGGAACGCTGACGTTAGAGGAATTTTGTTCGGTCTTGCGCTTCACCATGATAGAAGACATATAGCGAGGGCGATAATCGAGGGTGTAGCCTTTCGAATGAGGAGTATATATGAGGCGGTCTCAGAGGTCGTTAGCGTCCCTACAGAGCTTAGGGGAACCGGTGGTTTGATGAGGTCTAAAGTTTGGGCGGGTGTTCTATCAAGCGTTCTTGGGAGATCAATAGTTAGGGTTAATATGGAGGAGGCTTCCTCTTTCGGTGCAGCGGTTATGGCCATGAGGGGCGTTGGGTATATAAAAAGCTATGAGGATATCCTTCCCAAGGCCGTCCAGTTAGTCGATTGCATCGAGCCTGATGAGCGGCTAAGGGTTTTATACGAGAGGTTATATAGGATATATTGGAAGATTTATCATAAGCTGCAGGATGAGTTTAGGGAGATTAGCGAGTTGCAAGAGACAATGGGATGAAGATCCTTAAGGGGGTGTTTTGATGGGTATCACCCAGTTGAGAGGGGTAATTCCGCCGATGATCGTTCCCTTCGATGCAAACGGCGATATAGATGAGGGAGCTTTGAGGGATTTTACGAGCTTCCTTTTAGGGACGGTGGATGGCCTTTTCATCCTTGGGACCTATGGCTGCGGACCTTTGCTTAGCCTCGAGGAGAGAAAGAGGGTTGCGGAGATAATTGTGAAGGAGGTCGGGGGGAGGGTCCCGGTTATTGTTCATGTGGGAAGCATAAGCACGAGGGATGCTGTTGAGCTCGCTAAACACGCTGAGGAGATAGGTGCTGATGCTGTTTCAGCGGTTCCTCCTTTCTACTATCATCATGCCGAGGAGGATGTCTTATTTTATTTCAAAAGAATCGTTGATGCAGTTAATGTGCCTGTTTATGTTTATAACAATCCCAAAACTGTCGGGTATGCCGTTAGCGTGGGCTTGCTTAAGAGGTTGGCGGATATAGGTGTGCATGGTGTTAAGGATAGTAGCTTCGATTTGATGGTCCTATCGGATTTCAAGAGAAAGGTAGAAAAAGAAGGCTTCGATGTGGTTTTAGGAACCGAGGCTCTGTTTGTTCCTGCGTCCTCTTTGGGCATCAAAGCCTTTATTCCAGGGTTGGGTAACGCTTTTCCAGAGCTTTGTAAGGAGCTTTATGATGTGGTGATGAGCGGTGCCCCTAAGGATAAGGTGATAGAGGTTCACAATAGGGTGATGGCCGTTAGAGACCTTATGAGGCTCGCTAATACCACTACCGTAGGAGCTTATACCATGGTTAACCTACGCGGGATAAAGATGTATCCGAGAGAACCCTTCAGACCAGCGAGCGAAGAGGTAAGGGAAAAGATAAAAGAGGGCGTTAAGGAGGCTTGGTTTGCTATGAAAGCCATTTTCGCTTCATGGAGGGAGTTGATCTTGAATGAACCGATTGAGTGCTTTTCCGAACTACGTTAGACAGCTTATAAAGGGGCATCTAATTTCTTGTGGTTTTTCCCGAGCGGATCTTAACAAGCCCATAGTAGGTATAGTCAACTCTTGGAACGAAATAGTCCCTGGGCATGTCCCTTTAAGAGACCTGGCCGAGAAGGTAAAAGAAGGGGTTTACAAGGCTGGTGGAGTTCCAATCGAGTTCAACACGATAGCTATATGCGATGGTATAGCTCAGGGGCATAAGGGCATGAAATATAGCCTCCCAAGCAGGGAGTTGATCGCTGATTCGATAGAATCTATGGTGAAGGGACACGATATATTCGATGGTTTGGTTTTTCTCTCCTCCTGCGACAAGATCGTCCCTGGTATGCTTATGGCTATGGCTAGGATAGACCTTCCCTCTATTTGGTTGGGAGCAGGACCGATGTGCAACTATATCAAGCCTAAGGAGTCCAAGATGGCGAGAAGGAGCTTTCTTGAGGGTAAGGTCTCCGAGGATGAGCTGCTTGACATCACGGAGAGGTATTATCCTGGTCCAGGTGTTTGCCCATTTTTGGGAACGGCAAATACCATGTGTATAGTAGCTGAGGTTTTGGGTGTGGGATTGCCAGGGTCAGCTTTAACTCCAGCGGGAACAAGTCAGAGATATAACTTAGCTAGATTAACCGGAGAGCAAGCTGTTCGCTTAATAGAGATGGGCTTGAAACCTTCGGCGATAATGACGAGGGAAGCTTTTGAGGATGCAATAGCTGTAGTTATGGCTATAGGTGGTTCTCTAAACGCTGTTCTTCACATTCCTGCCATAGCTCATGAGCTAAGGATAGAGATAAGCATGGAGGATTTTGAGAGGATAAGCGAGAGTGTTCCCCTGATTGCTCAAGTTACTCCCAATAGCGACGAGAATACCGTTATAGATCTGTATTTTTCTGGCGGAGTGGTTGCATTGATAAGAGAACTAAAGGATTATCTTAACCTTGATAGAAAGACGGTCCTTAACGATACCTGGAGGGATATCATTGGGAAGAGTGAGGGATTCAGGCCTTTGAAGTCAATCATAAGATCGGTTTCCGACCCCATAGCTAAGGGNGGAGCTATAAAAGTCTTGAGAGGAAACCTTGCTCCTGATGGAGCCCTGCTTAAGGTGTCTGCGCTGGTGGACGTTTTGAAGGATCCCTTTGAAGGGGTAGCTAGGGTATTTAACTCGGAGGATGAGTTTATGGAGTATGCATCAAGCAATGACCTTAAGGATGGGGAGGTTATCATCATAAGATACGAGGGGCCTTGTGGAGGTCCGGGCATGAGGGAGCTTCATAGGTGTGTTGAGATAATAAATAGATATAAGAACGTTGCACTCATAACCGATGGCAGGCTTAGCGGGGCTTCTTACGGCATCTCTATAGCTTATGTTTCCCCTGAGGCGGCGGCAGGAGGACCGCTCTCCATAGTTAGGGATGGTGATGTTATAAGGATAGACCTCGGGAGGAAGAGGGTAGACCTATTGATATCAGAGGAAGAATATAAAAGGAGAAAAGGAGAGGTACAGGAGGTCAATCGCTCCTTTATACCTGAAAACAGCTACCTGAGATATTATAGGCTTTTCGTTGAGAGCGCGTCAAAGGGAGCGGTTAGAAGATCCCTGGAGTGAAGAAAAACCCAAAGATACCTTTTAAGGGTGGCCTTGATGATTTAGGAAGTAGACAGTATACTGAGTATAATTTATTTGGAGGAAATGGAGGAGATGCTTGTTAAGGTGAATAATAGGGAAGTTAATTTGGAAGGTGAGATGACCGTGGGGGAGCTTTTAGAGAAGCTTGGTTATGATATCTCTTATATGACTGTGTTCTTGAATAGGGATGTCTTGCCCAGGAGGGAGTATAGCTCGAGGATAGTTAGGGATGGTGACGAGATAGTAGTTACATATATCATGTCGGGCGGCTAAGCGCTTTGAAAGAAGGGGTGATTGCCTTGACTAAGAGGTTTAAGGTTGTTCTGAATACTAAGTGGTGTAAGTCTTGTGGTATATGTGTAGAGTTTTGCCCTAAGAAGGTTTTTGAGTTTACAAGCGATGGTAAGGTTAGGGTTATGCGCGAGGAGATGTGTGTAGGTTGTAGAAGCTGTGAGCTCAGGTGTCCTGATTATGCTGTTGAGGTGCGGGGAGGGGGAAGGAGGAATGAGCCTTAAGGAGGATGTGCGATTCATGCAAGGTAATGAGGCTATAGCTGAGGCAGCCATCTTAGCTGGAGTGAGGTTCTTCGCGGGTTATCCGATAACTCCAGCTACAGAGATAGCCGAGATGATGGCTCTTAGGATGCCTCAGGTAGGTGGGGTATTCATTCAGATGGAGGATGAGATAGCTAGCATCGCTGCGGTTATAGGAGCATCTATGGCTGGTTTTAAGGCCATGACTGCAACGAGTGGTCCTGGATTTACCTTAATGCAGGAGAACTTGGGATATGCCACAATAGTTGACATTCCTTGCGTCATAGTGGATGTGCAAAGGGGTGGGCCGAGCACGGGTTTACCGACCCTTCCTGCGCAGGGAGATGTCATGCAGGCGAGGTGGGGAACGCATGGAGACCATCCTATAGTTGTCTTATGCCCTGCTACGGTTCAAGAGGCCTTTGAGTTAACTATAGAGGCCTTTAATATATCTGAGCTCATTAGAAATCCGGTGATCCTTCTTTCCGATGCGGTGGTTGGTCACGTAAGGGAGAAGGTAACTTTGCCAGATCCGAGCAGGATAAGGATAGTTAATAGGAGAGTTACTAACTTGCCGCCTGAGCAATATAAGCCTTTTGCCGCTGGGCCTGACGGTGTTCCTGATTTCGCCTATCGCGGTAAGGGGTACAGATATCACGTAACTAGTAATGTACATGATGAGGAGGGCTTCCCAGCAACATATAACCATAAGGTGGCGAATGAGCTTATAAGGAGACTTCACAAGAAGATAGAGTTTTATAGGAAGGAGATAACTTATTATAAGACCTATAGGGTTGAGGATTCTGACGTGCTTATCGTAGCCTATGGGTGTACAGCGAGGTCTGCCAAGGATGCAGTTAACATGCTGAGGGAGGGCGGGATAAGAGCTGGGCTTTTGCAGTTACAAACCCTTTGGCCTTTCCCTGGCGAAGTTGTAGAGGGGTATGCGAAAAGAGCTAAGGTTGTTGTCGTGCCTGAGATGAACAGTGGGGCAGCTTGTAGGAGAGGTGGAAAGATGCATTTGTAGGAAAGCTGTTAGAATTAATAGGGTTTGATCGGCAAGATGATATCTCCTTGGGAGATAGTTGATGCGATTAAAGAGGTGTTTAGCCATGCTTGATATAAAGAAGTATCTAAGGTTAAGCAAGCTTCCTCATATATGGTGTCCGGGCTGTGGTAACGGTTCAGTGGTGAGGGCTTTGATCATGGCGGTTGATAAGCTTGGGTTGAGCAAGGATGAAATCGTCCTTTTCACCGGGATCGGCTGTTCGGCAAGGACCAACGTGATAGTGGACTTTAACACCATTCAAACGACTCACGGTAGGACTTTAGCTTTCGCTACAGGCTTTAAGTTGATGCGTCCCGATATGAAGGTGATAGTTATTACGGGAGACGGCGATGGTGCGGCGATAGGGGGAAATCATCTGATCCACGCTGCTAGAAGGAACATAGACATAACTACAATACTTATAAACAACAGTATATATGGTATGACAGGTGGGCAGTATTCCCCTTTAAGCCCTCAAGGTACCTATGCTACAACAGCTCCCTACGGCAACATTGAACCATCCTTCGACATATGCAAGCTTGTTGAGGCGGCAGGAGCGACCTTCATCGCAAGAAGCACCGTTTATCATATTCAGTTAACGGCTGATCTTATAGCTAAGGCCATCGCTCATAAGGGCTTTAGCTTCATTGAGGTTGTCTCTCAATGTCCTGTAGGTTATGGGAGAAGAAATAGGATGAGAACTCCTTATGAGATGCTGATGTGGCAGAAGGAACATGCTGTTTTAGTTCAACAGGCTCAAAGGTATAGTCTCGAGGAGATGAAGGATAAGTTTTTGATAGGCGAGCTCTTCGTTAATAAGGAGAAGAGAGAGTATACGGAGCTTTATGAGGAGTTAAGGCGAAAATTAGCTGAAGGTGGGGAAGGTTAAATGAGGAAGGAGATAGTGTTAAGCGGTTACGGTGGTCAAGGTCTGGTTCTCGCAGGGATTATCCTTGCGGAGGCTGCGGTGATTTATGAGGGAAAGAACGCTACGCATAATCAGTCCTATGGTCCCGAGGCAAGAGGTGGTGCAAGTAGGTCCGAGATCATCATAAGCGATGAGGAGATAAACTACCCAGAGATCGAAAGACCAGATATATTACTTGCTATGACTCAAGATGCGCTGGATAAATACGGTGAGAGCGTCAAAGAGGGAGGATTAATCATCATTGATACACTTTATATCAAGGAGGTCAAACCTCGCTCTGACGTTGAGATATACGAGCTTCCTATAACAGAGATATCCATAAGGGAGACAGGTAAGCCTTTATCTGCGAACATAGTGGCTTTGGGGGTTTTGGTCTCATTAACAGGAATAGTAAAAAGGGAATCGCTCGAGGCTGCCATGCTTAATAGGGTACCTCCTGCTACTAGGGATTTAAACTTAAAAGCCTTAAGGGCTGCCTTTGATATATTCAAGAAAGGGTGAGGGAAGAGAGATGAGGCTTTTAGAATATCAGGGGAAGGATTTTTTAAAGCTGATCGGCATAGATGTTCCCGAGGGTGTAGTAATTAGCGCTCCGTCGGAAGCTTCCGGCGCTTTCGAGAGGATAGGGAAGAAGGTTGTGCTTAAGGCACAGGTCCCCATAGGTGGTAGGGGTAAGGCGGGTGGTATTAAGCCTGCGGATGATCCTAAAACCGCTCAAGAGGTTGCTTCTGAGCTTTTTGGTAAGGAGATAAGGGGTTTTAAAGTTAAGAAGCTCCTTGTAGAGGAGGCTTTAGACATAGCTAGGGAGATATATATGGGGATAACCATAGATACGCGATCTGGTAAGCGTACCTTCATGTTCTGCGATGCCGGTGGCATGGATATAGAGGAGATAGTTAAGCTCTTTCCCGAGAGGCTCGTGAGAATAGATAAATATCCGAGCGAAGCTTTAAGGGAGTATGAGATAAGGTCAGCTTTGAGGGGAAAGGGCTTTGAGAGGGAGCTTTTGGTAAAGCTTTCTCACATAGCTGCTTCTATGTTCGATGCCTTCGTTCGCTATGATTTAACGATCTTGGAAATAAATCCTTTATGCCTTTTAAAGGATGGAAGAATCGTTGCGGCTGATGCTAAGGTAGAAGTAGATGATAATGCTTTATTTAGGCAGGAGTATTTCTCTAAGCTGGAAAAGGTCGACGTGGAGGATTATATGGAAAGAGAAGCGAAAGAGATAGGTGTGTCCTATGTTGTGCTTGATGGAGATATAGGGCTCATATCGAGCGGTGCGGGCTTGGGTATGTATACTGTAGATTTGATGGCTGATGAGGGCTTAAGGCCGGCCAACTTTCTTGAGACTGGCGGTGGAATAACAGCTAAGCTCATAAACGATTCAATAAGGCTCGTTTTAAGGAGAGGCAATATAAAGGCAATTCTCATTAATCTTTATGGTGGGGTGAACTCCCTTATAGAAGCAGCTAATGGAGTTAAACAGGCTAGGGAGAGCTTTGCGAAAGATGTCCCCATCGTGGTTAAGGCGGTTGGGAATCAACAGGAAGAGGCCTGGGAGATATTAAGTAGCGCTGGAGTGCACTTGATAAAAACTTTCCATACGGAGAAAGCGATCGATCTGCTTAAGGAGATTTTATCTCAGAAGGAGAGGGGATAAAGGTTATGGCAATACTTTTAACTTATGAGACCAGGGCTATCGTCCAGGGTATAACTGGTAGGGTGGGAAGCATACAGACGAGGTGGATGTTGGAGTATGGTACGAAGATCTTGGCAGGAGTAACGCCTGGGAGAAAGGGAGAGACGGTATATGGTGTTCCAGTGTTTGATGATGTTAAGGAGACGGTAGAGAGGTTTGGCGTTAATGCTACGGTTATATTTGCTCCACCCTTTGCTGCGAAGGATGCTGTGTTTGAAGCTATAGATGCTGGTATAAAGCTTGTTGTAGTTATTCCCGAGCATGTTCCCATAGCTGATGCCATGGAGATGAGGGAGGTTGCGAGGAAGAGGGGCGTCGTAATGCTTGGTCCCACAACCCCTGGCGTAATCTCTCCCGGTGTAGGTAAGCTTGGGATAATGCCTGGCAATATGTTTAAACCGGGGAAGGTAGGGGTCATCTCAAGGAGCGGGACGCTTTCTTATGAGGTCTCTGGATATCTTAACGATGAGGGTTTCGGTGAAAGCAGCGTTGTGGGTATTGGAGCTGATCCAGTTACCGGGGTAGACATAGCTGATATCTTGGAAATGTTTGATAGGGATAACGATACTGAGGCTGTAGTTATCGTGGGAGAGATAGGAGGAAGCCGTGAGGAGGATGCGAGCGCTGTTATAAGGCGCATGAGGAAACCAGTCATAGCCTTCATTGCGGGTAGACTGGCTCCGCCGGGTAAGAGAATGGGGCATGCTGGGGCCATTATACAAGGGGAAACGGGAAGTGCGGATAGCAAGCTAAGGGTTTTAGAGGATGCTGGAGCTAAGATAGCCTTTAAGCTATCGGAGATTCCGAAGATCTTAAGGAAGGTACTTTAAGACTGCCTTTACGTGAGGTGGGGTATCATGGCTGAAAGAAGGGTCCTTTTGATGCAGGAAATTCACCCAGATGGGGTTAAGATGTTGGAAGAAGCGGAGATAAAGGTTGATGTTGCGGAAAGCCTTGACGAGGAATATCTCTTGAAAAAGGTTATGGATTATGATGGCATAATCGTGAGGGTTCATCCCTACATAGGTAGAAGTATAATCGAAGCCGCTAAAAGATGCGTTGTCATAGGTAAACATGGGGCTTTGGTTGATAACGTGGATTTAGAAGCAGCCAATGCCTACCGCATTCCAGTGGTTTATGCACCGGGCTCGAATGCTAATGCGGTTGCTGAGCATACCGTATGTCTGATGATGGCGGTTGCGAAGCACATATGGGATGCGGGTGTTCAGCTTAGGGTTTATGGAAACTACAACTATAGGCTTCAGGTTAAGAGCTTTGAGCTTTCAGGAAAGACCCTTGGAGTTATAGGTTTAGGCAACATCGGAAGAAAGGTTGCCAGGATATGCAAGTATGGTTTTTCTATGAAAGTTATAGGCTATGATCCATATATTAACGAAGAGCTTCTTAGGCAAGAGGGGTTAGAGGATACTGAGCTTGTTGGAGATCTGGAGTATCTTCTTAGAAATGCGGATTTTATAACGATACACATACCTGCTACTAAGGAGAACGAGAAGTTCATAGGCGAAAGGGAGCTCTCCATGATGAAGAGAAACGCTATAATTGTTAACACTGCAAGGGGTTCGGTGATAGATCAAAGGGCACTTTATAGGGCTCTTAGGGATGGGGTCATAGCAGGTGCTGGTATGGATGTTTTCGATCCAGAGCCCCCATCCGTTGATGAGCCCATTTTAACTTTAGATAATGTTGTTGCTACGCCTCATATGGCAGCCCATACTGAAGAAACGCTCTCTAATATGGCGAAAATGGTTTGTAAAAACGTCATATCTGTATTAAGGGGAGAGAGGCCCGATAATATCGCTAACCCGGAAATATGGGATATTAGAAGGTTGCCTCAGTAGTTTGATATTAAAGCCATTAAAAGGGGTGATAAATTGTGGGATATGGCTTTTGGGATAGGATAGCTCATGTGGATCTCTCTAATATGGCGGTTGAATATGAGAGTCCGGGAGAGGCCTTTTTCAGGAAATATATAGGTGGGGGATGTCTTGGAAGTTATTATGTATTGAAGTACGTTAAACCTGGAACGGATGCCTATTCTCCTGAGAACGTGATAGTTTTCGCTCCCAGCGTGGTGACGGGTGCTCCCTTACCGGGGTTCGCAAGGCATTCGGCTGTTTCAGTCTCTCCGTTGACCGGTGGTATAGCTGATAGCGAGGCCGGTGGATTTTGGGGTGTGGCCTTAAAGTCTGCGGGATTGGACGCGATACGTGGTTAAAGGAAGGGCTTCAAAAACCCGTTTATCTTTGGGTTAAGGATGGAAAATGTGGAGATCAAAGATGCTTCGCATCTTTGGGGGAAGCACAACGCAGATGTTCTTAGAGAGGTTGAGAAAGAGTTAGGAGAAAGGGGCTTGAGGATTCTTGGAATAGGCCCAGGTGGGGAGAACCTCGTTAGGTTTGCAAGCATAGCTTGTGATATTCATGATATGCATGGTAGATGCGGACTTGGAGCAGTTATGGGTTCTAAAAAGCTGAAGGCTATTGTGGTTAAGGGGACGAGAAAACCCCAGTTTAAGGATGAAGGTAAGTTGGTAAAGATAGCCAAGGATTTTGCTTCCAGGTTTAAGAGCTACCCAGGTCAGCTTAGATTGCACCAGTGGGGGACAACCATAACCACCAAGCTCTTCAGCACAGGTGGGCAGCTACCCACCTTTAACTGGAGAAGCGGGGTATTTGATGGTGTGGATAAGATTGCAGGTGACTTCATAGAGACCATAATGGATGTGAAAAAGACCGGGTGTTATGCTTGTCCTGTAAGATGTAAGAGGTTGGTTGGAGCGAGAGAACCATTTGAGATAGATCAAGAGTACACCAGCCTGGAGTATGAATCTATGGCTGCTTTAGGTTCCTACATAGGGGTGGATGACCCCTATATCGTCTCTAAGGCTATAGAGCTCTGCAATAAGTACACCATAGACACTATATCCCTGGGAGGAACTATAGCTTTTGCAATGGATTGCTATGAGAACGGAATATTAACTGAGGAAGAGACCGATGGGCTTGAGTTGAGGTTTGGTAACAAGGATGTGGTAATACCCCTTATTGAGAAGATAGTTAAGAAAGAGGGTATAGGGAGACTTCTGGCTGAAGGGTCGAGGAGGGCTGCTCAAGCTATAGGGAGAAACGCGGAGAGGTATGCCGTTGAATGCAAAGGGGTTGAGTATCCCGCTCATGAGCCGAGGGTTAAAAGGTCCCTTGCTTTGGTCTATTCTGTTTGTCCTATAGGAGCGGATCACATGGCGAGTGAACATGATCCAAGCATAGGTCCTGACGCTCCAGACGTTAACCTTGAAAGAATAGCTATCTTGGGTATCAATGAGAGATTACCTTGGTTCGATCTTGATGGTAGAAAAGTTAGGTTCGCCTATTACACTATGATAGCTTATAGCATGTTGAACTCCCTCGATATATGCATGTTTTGCATGGCTCCTACAAGGGGTTTAAACTACAGTGAGGTGGTCGAAGCCGTTAGCGCGGTGACCGGTTGGGAAGTGAGCCTATGGGAGCTCATGAAGGTTGGGGAAAGAAGACTGAACATGATGAGGGTGTTTAACGTTAGAAGTGGAGTGGATTCGAAGGAGGATAGATTGGCAGAAAAGATGTACATGCCTCTCCGAGGGGGTATCCATGAGGGTAGATTCGTTACTAGGGAGGAGTTCGAGGAGGCCAAGAGGATTTATTACCTTATGTCTGGTTGGGATGAAGAGGGCGTTCCCCAACCTTGGAAGCTTATCGAGCTAGGGTTAGACTGGCTTTTATAGGAAGGTGATTGATTTATGAAAAGGGCTCTTTTACTTGATGGGGCAGATAACGTGGCTACAGCTCTTGAAGACATTCAAGCTGGTGAGATAGCGTTAGTGAGAATCTCTAACCAGTCTAGGGAGGTAAGGGTGATCGCGGACATACCCTTTGGCCATAAGTTTGCCGTTAGGAGGATTCCAAAGGATGGCGATGTCATAAAGTACGGTGAGGTTATAGGTAGGGCTACGCGAGATATCGAGGTTGGGGATTGGGTGCATGTTCATAACGTTGTGAGTAATAGGGGAAGAGGCGACTTGCTTAAGGGAGAGGGTGGTGGGAGATGAAACTATGGGGTTATATAAGGCCCGATGGTTCAGTTGGGATTAGAAACCACCTTCTTGTACTTTCGAGCGTTGTCTGTAGCAATGAGGTGGTCTTAGCCATATCGAAGAGTGTTCCTGGAAGCGTGTCTATAACTCATAATGAGGGATGTGGACAGCTTGGCGTTGACTATGAGCAAACCCTGAGGACCCTTGTTGGGGTTGGTAAGAATCCCAACGTGGCTTCGGTTCTGGTGGTTGGGCTCGGATGCGAGAAGCTCGATCCCTATATGTTGGCTGAGAGGATATCGGAGTCGGGGAAGAAGGTCGAGGTCCTGGTGATTCAGGAAGAAGGTGGAACCTTAAGGGCTATAGATAAGGGGATAGCCATAGCTGAGAGCATGCTTTCGGATCTGTCTGGGATGGTGAGGGAGGTCATAGATCTATCCCATATCGTGATTGCTCTTGAGTGCGGTGGTTCGGATGCCACCTCTGGGATAGCGGCGAACCCTGCCATGGGAGTTGCTTCGGACTTCGTGGTTAGCTCGGGTGGAACGTCGATATTATCGGAGACCCCCGAGTTTATAGGGGCGGAGCACATATTGGCCAAGCGAGCGGTTAACGAAGATGTAGCTAAGCGTATATACGAGATCGTAAAGAGAGCTGAAGAGGACGCTTTGAAGATGGGCGTCGATTTAAGAGGGACTCAGCCGACGAGAGGCAACATTGAAGGTGGTATAACGACGATAGAGGAAAAATCCCTTGGTTGCATCCTTAAGGCTGGGAGGTCTCCAATTCAAGGCGTGGTTGAATATGCGGAGCAGCCTAAGGGCAAAGGGCTGTGGATAATGGATACGCCAGGGCATGATGTTCAGTCGGTGAGCGGCATGGTGGCAGGTGGAGCTCAATTGGTTCTCTTTTCCACGGGAAGGGGAACACCCGTTGGTTGCCCCATTGCTCCGGTTATAAAGATTACTGGTAATCCCAAGACTTGGGAGAGGATGTCCGATAACATAGATATCAATGCAGGAACTATAATACTGGGGATCGAAACGGTTGAAGAGGTTGGGCGCAGAATCATAAAGGAAATGCTTTCTGTGATAAATGGNAAGATGACTAAGTCAGAGCAGCTTGGTCATGGTGAGTTCGCGATAACCAGAATAGGTCCGACGATGTGAACCTAAAGGAGGGTTTCGCTCCCTTGGTTTTGGTTCCTTACGAGGATTTAATTGGGATCCTTTCCTCTGTACTGATGCGCTTGAGCGTGCCAGAGCAGGATGCGCTTGACACAGCTGAGGCTATAGTCGCAGCGGATTTAAGAGGAATAGAATCGCACGGTGTAGTTAGGTTTCCCACCTATGTAAAGAGGATAAGGCTTGGGATTATAAATCCAAAACCCAATATAAAGGTTATAAGGGAATCAAGAAACGTTATCTTGATCGATGCAGATAATGGCCTTGGCCAGGTTGCGGGAAAGCTGGCCATGTCCATGTGTATAGAAAAGGCTAAGGAGAATGATGTTGCTATCGCTGGCGTTAGAAATACGAATCACATCGGTATTGCGGGTCACTATGCGATGATGCCCCTGAGAGAAAACATGATAGGCATCGTTCTAACTAACACAGCTGCTTTAATGGCTCCCCATGGTGGTTGTGAGCCTGTACTAGGGACGAACCCCTTTGCAGTTGCTATACCAGCAGGTAGGGAGATACCGATCGTTTTGGATATGTCAACGAGCGTTGTTTCCAGAGGGAAGATAGAGGAGAGCTTAAGAAAGGGTGAAAAAATCCCCTTCGGTTGGGCTGTGGATAATGAAGGAAACCACACGGATGATCCGGAGAAGGCTCTAGAAGGAGCCCGTTTTAGCCCTTAGGGGGAGCCAAGGGATATGGGATGTCAATTGTGATAGACATAATAAGTGGCCTCTTAACTGGTTCCTCTTACGGTAAAGATATAAAATCCATGTTCTTGGACTTTACTAAGCCGATGGGCGTCGGTAATTTTATGGTGGCTATTAAAGTCGAAAGCTTCATGCCGGTTGACGAGTTCAAGGAAAAGGTGGATGGATACATAAAGATGATAAAGGGATCTAAGAGAGCTAAGGGCGTGGATGAGATCCTTCTGCCGGGGGAGAGAAGCTATCGGACCATGTGCAAGAGGCTTAAGGAGGGCGTACCATTAGGTGAAGGAGCCTTAAGGGCCTTAGAGGAGGCAAAAAAGCTTGTGGGGATGTGATTGTACTCTGAAAGGCAGGTTGATCTAATTTGATAGTCGAGATTCCCCTAAGGGGGAGTGTTCTTAGGCTTAATATCCCTGAGAGGTAATTTTTTGGGGGTTCTTGACCCGAAGAGGTACCCACCGGTTAAGGATGTGGTTTCTGCCTTTGAGGATGCCTTAAGAAATCCCATCGGGAGCAAAGCCCTAAGAGATTTAGCCAAGCCTGGGCAGAGGGTGGTCATCATAGCTACCGATATAACCAGATATGCTTGTGAGGAGGTAGTCATTCCCCTTTTGTTGAAGGAGCTTAACGAAGCTGGGATACCCGATGAGAATATCAGTGTAGTTGTTGCTACTGGTACTCACAGGCCCAATTCTATTGAGGAGTTCAAGGAGATGTATAGTGAAGAGGTGGTAAGGAGAGTCAAGGTTGAGAACCATAATGCCTTTAACCCTGAGGGGCTTAAGTTTTTGGGGAACACCCTATCTCAGGGCATACCTGTGGAGATAAATAAAAGCGTAGCAGAGGCTGATTTAAGGATCGCGACAGGTGTTATTGAACCTCACCTCTTTGCGGGGTACAGCGGTGGGGTTAAAAGCGTTGCAGTTGGTGTTGCAAGCGTTCGCACGATTTCTGCTACGCACAATATCGCCATGCTGGATCATCCTAAGACCAGATTGGGTGTGATCGAGGATAACCTCTTTAGACGTTTTCTTGAGGAAGCGGCTGGCTTTCTTGGCCTTGACTTCATAGTTAACGTGGTGCTCGATGACGATAAGCGCCTTCTTGGGGTGTTCGCTGGTGATCCGGTGAAAGCTCACGATGCGGGCGTGAGGTTTGCGAAAGAGATTTATGAGGTTAAAGCTAGTCAGCAGGGGGATATTATCATAGCGATACCCAGATATCCTAAGGACAGGGACCTATATCAGGCGACCAGGGCGGTTAATAACCTGATATTTGCACCTCGTCCTTTGGTCAGAAAGGGGGGNNTAATAATAATCCCTGCGGCGTGTGAGGATGGTATAGGGCATGAGGGGTACTATAACTGGATGAAAAGCGTAAGGTCACCTGTGGAAGCTTTAGAGAGGGCTTATCGCGAGGGATTTGAACCGGGGGAGCACAAGGCCTTCGTTCTGGCTAAGGCCTTAAACTGGGCTAAGATCTTTATGGTTGGGACAGCTGTTCCAGAGCCTATCTTAAGGGAGCTATTTCTAGAGTACGAGCCTACTGTTGAAGAGGCGCTGGAGCGAGCGTTCTTTGAGCTCGGCAAGGATGCTAAAGTTTGGGTTGTACCCAATGCCTTGATTACCATTCCGGTCTTGGAGCCCTGATTCCTTTGTTTTTAGGGAGGGTGAATGAAGCCGTGGGATTGCGCAGTCGAGTTGTTGTGGAGGGTATAGATAGGGCTGGTATGCGTGCCCTTCTTAAAGCTTGTGGGTTGATCGATGAGGAATTCAACCGTCCTTTCGTTGGTGTTGTGAACTCTTGGAATGAGATGCACCCCGGGCATAAGCATTTTCGCCAGATCGCTGAGGCGGTTAAGGAGGGCATAAGGTTGGCTGGGGGCGTGCCCTTTGAGTTTAACACCATCGCCATATGCGATGGTATAGCCCAGGGGCATCAGGGAATGTGTTATGTTCTACCCAGTAGAGAGGTGATAGCTGATTCCATAGAGCTCGTGGCTCAGGCGGAGCAGTTAGATGGCTTGGTCTTCTTAGCCGCCTGTGATAAGATAGTTCCTGGTATGCTTATGGCGATGTTAAGGATAAACGTTCCATCTATCATGGTTACTGGTGGACCGATGCTCCCGGGGGTTTTTAAGGGTAGAAGCTTTAGCTGTCTATGAGATAAGGGAGGCTGTGGGACTTTATAGGCGTGGATTGTTGACAGAAGAGGAGTTTAGGGAAATGGAGGATTGCATATGCCCTGTTGTAGGCTCATGTTCCATGATGGGGACTGCGAACACCATGTCATGTGTGGCTGAAAGCCTGGGCTTGACTTTGCCGGGCTGTGCGACAACTCACGCTGTATATTCTAAAAAGCTTAGGGAAGCCAAGCTTTCGGGGATTCAGGTTATGAGGCTCATAGAGAGAGGTGTTAAACCTTCCGATATAATAACAGACAGATCCTTTGAGAATGCCATGCGAGTGGTTGTGGCTGTGGGAGGTTCAAGCAACGCTTTGCTTCACATCCCCGCTATAGCCCATGAGATAGGCATAAGGATAACACTGGATGACTTCGATAGGGTAAGTAGGACTACGCCGCACTTGGTTGATTTGAAGCCTTCTGGTCCATATACCCTTAAGGATCTGGATGATGCCGGTGGGATTCCTGCTGTTATGAAGGAGCTTTCTCCCCTACTTCATTTAGATGAGAGGAGCGTTATGCTTTGCACTCTTAGGGATATATTGAAGAAAGCCAAAAACCGTAATAGAGAGGTAATTCGTTCTCTTGATAACCCTGTTCATGAGGAAGGTAGCTTGGCAATTTTAAGGGGAAGTCTGGCTCCCAATGGTGCAGTTGTGAAGCAGACTGCGGTTTCGCCCTCCATGAGGGTTCACACTGGTCCAGCTAAGGTTTTCGAGTCCTGTGAAAATGCAGTTCAAGCCATTCTTGATGGCAAGGTTCAGAGGGGAGATGTAGTCGTTATACGCTATGAGGGACCTAAGGGGGGACCGGGTATGCGAGAGATGCTTGCCGCTACGTCTGTTCTCGTCGGTATGGGCTTAGGGGATAGCACGGCTTTAGTCACCGATGGGAGGTTTTCTGGATCCACGAGGGGTCCCTGTGTGGGGCATGTCTCTCCTGAGGCAGCTTCAGGTGGGCCGATCGCTATCGTTCAAGATGGGGACCTCATAACTATAAATATCGATGAGAGGAAACTTGATTTGCATCTGAGCGAAGAGGAGATAAAGAGGAGGCTAGCCAACTGGAAGCCTCCCGCTCCGAGGGTAACCCGGGGATATTTAGCGCGGTACGCTGAAGCAGTCACTTCGGCTGATCAGGGAGCCATCCTTAAGCGGGGTTGAGTTTTATGAAGGTTTACCTTTTGTCTTCTCTCTCAGAGCCCTTGCCTAAGGAGGATTTTCTATGGATAGCTCTGGATGTAATAAGAGCCACATCCACTATAGTTACTTTCTTCGCTTATGGTGGGGACTCGCTCTTTATCACATCTTCTATAAGGGAAGCTAAGTCCTTAAAGAGGGAAAACCCCGATATCCTTCTAATGGGGGAGAGGGGAGGGGCTAAGATACCTGGGTTCGACTTCGATAACTCTCCTACCGATGTTATGGGGAACGCTCATATGATAAAGGGAAAGCGCGCTGTTTTAACTACAACTAACGGAACTCGCTTGATTAAGAAGCTATCAGATGCTGGGAGAAGGATCCTTATAGGTTCTATGTTGAACTTGAGCGCTGTCCTTAGGAGGGCTTTGGAGGAGGTGAAGGTGAGCGGGTTTGATGGCGTTGCCATAGCTTGCGCTGGAAAGGAAGGCAGGGTAGCTTCAGATGATCTGTACTGCGCGGGAAGAATGGTTTTAAGGTTAGAAAAGTTGTTACCCCAAGGGTTTGAGCTTAATGACTCAGCTTTAATAGCTAAGGTTTGGGCTTCTCAAGAGAAGGACGCTTTATCGGTGTTTCTAAACTCATCAAGCGGTAAAAACGCGCTAAGTAATGGTAGATATAGGGATGTGGAGTTTTGCTCTAAGGAGGACCTCTTCGAAGTTGTTCCTCTATTATCTGGCGAAAGGGAGATTAAAAAAGAAGTGTGATAAACTGTGATGACTAAGCCGAAGATAGTTTTAAGTAGATGCTTTATTAAGCCAGTTAGGTATGATGGTGGGATAGTAAACGATGAGTTCGTAGATAGGCTTTTTGCCTATGTGGATTACATTACTCCCTGTCCGGAGGAGGATATCGGCTTAGGAGTGCCGAGGCCGAGGATAATAATAGTTGAGAGCGAGGGTCAAAGGAGATTGATTCAGCCTGATACAGGTAGGGACTTGACGGAGGTCATGAATGACTATTTAAATAAGATGCTTAATGAGTTAGGTGATGTTGATGGTTTTGTGCTTAAGGCGAAGTCCCCCTCTTGCGGTGTTTCCTCAGCGAAGCTCTATAGAAACGATGTGGTGATCGGTAAAACTGATGGGTTTTTCGCGAGTGCTGTTAAAAAGGTTTTCCCCTATCTACCACTTGAAGACGAAGGTAGATTAAAGAATAGGGATATCAGGGATCATTTCTTGGTGAGAATATTCGCCTACTCCGATTTTAGGGATTTAGTTAAGAGCGCTACCGCCTCTAAGTTAGTGGAGTTTCATTCTAAATATAAGTATCTCCTGATGACCTATAGTCAAAAGAGCCTCAAAGAGTTAGGTAAGATCGTTGCCGATGGAACGATGAGCTTAGAGGAAAAGTTGTCGCGCTATAAAGCTATATTCTATCAGGCCTTTGTTAAAAGGCCATCTCGTCGAAGGCACGTTAACACTCTCATGCACTTAATAGGGCAGATCTCGAAGCGATTAAGTCAAAAGGAAAGGGCTCACCTGATTGACCTGATCGAAAAATACGGTAGGGGTTTAATGGATCTAAGGGTTATTATCGAGCTTCTTAGAAGCTTTTCCCTCAGGTTTGAGGAGCAGTATGTCTTAATGCAAAAGTATCTTGACCCTTATCCTGAGGCGCTAAATGTATGAGAGGGTAATCTACTGGTTTAAGAGAGATTTAAGGATCGAGGANAATAGAGCGTTTTACGAGACCTGCGCAAAGGCAAGCGAGATAATCCCAATTTTTATATTTGTACCAAGCTTATTGGACAGATTCAGGTTTTGGGGTGAAAGGTTAGGCTTTCTCATAGATTGTCTTAAAGCGCTGGATAGGGATATCAATAAGAAAGGGGGCTTGTTCTACTGCTTTTATGGTGAGCCGAAGGATGTCCTTTCCTATCTGATTGAAAGATATAAAGTTCAGGCCATCTTTTCTATTAAATCTCTCTCCTACACCGATGAGGATATGGAGAGAAAAGTGATAACCCTATGTAAGGAGAAAGGGATAAGTTATCACGCCTTTAACGATGACTTTCTCTCCGATTTGGAGAGCATCCCTTACAGAAAGGTTTTCTCTCATTTTTACAAGGAGTGGAAGAAATACCTGAGCCTCAAGCTCTACCCTGCTCCAGAAAGAATAAACGTGCCTCGCTTAGATGAGCCAACGCTTGAGCTAGCCATAAAGGAATTAAGGTATCGGGAAAACCCCTTTTGGAAGTCGGATTTCGCTAAGATGAGGTTAGAGAGCTTCGACTTTAAGAGCTATGAGGGAACCAGAAATAGACTAGATATAGATGGTTCATCTAAGCTTTCCCCCTATATTAGGTTTGGGGTTGTGTCTTTAAGAAAAATCTATATTAAAGCCCTTGAGCTTGCGGGTGAGGATTGTCAGTTTATAAAGGAGCTTGCGTGGAGGGAGTTTTGGTACCATATTAAGAATAACTTCCCCGANTTTAGGGAGNTGGAGTTTCANGAGAGGCNCAGGGGCTTAAAATGGCTCAAGGATGAAAAGCTTATGAGAGCATTTACTGAGGGCGAAACGGGATATCCAATAATTGATGCTTCCATCAGACAGTTGAAGTTAGAGGGATGGATACATAATCGTGCGAGGATGATAGTTGCTTCTTTTTTAACTAAGGATTTGTTAATCGATTGGAGGGAGGGGGAAAGGTTTTTTTGGAGAGCATCTGATAGATTATGATGATGTCGTTAATATAGGAAACTGGCAGTGGAACGCCTCCGTTGGTCCGGATCCAAAGCCTTTGCGAATATTTAACCCGATCATTCAGGCGAGAAAGTTTGACCCTGATGGAACCTTTATAAAGAAGTATTTGCCAGAGCTAAGGGCTCTTCCCCCACAAATGCTTCACGACCCATTAAGGTTTACCTTATCCTATCATAGGCCGATAGTGAATCACTATGAGAGGGTTATAGCGGCAAGGAATATGTTTTATAAGTGAGCAGTTTTANCCCTCTGAGATTGATACTATAGTCTCAAAGAAGGTGGCTCCTCTGCCATCTTCCGCTAAGCCCTCGGGAGAGAGGTCGTTTATCCCGGAGCATCCTTGATCTACGACTAAGGTGTCTGGTCTAACNCTGGGATCGAACCTGAGCCTCACCTTTATTTTCCCTTTTTCTGATAATATGTATCCCTCTTCAGAAGGGTATCTTTCCCTCCAGATTGGGTTGATGAGGCATATGGGTGGCTTTTCTTCAAAGTCTATAGGTCTTTGAGAATTGTTTCTCGCTATAGATTTAGGGGTTATTAAGAAGAACTGTCCTTCTTTAAGCTTCCTCACTTTAGGTAACTTTAGCTCCCTTAGGAAGTGAAACTTTCCGTCCTCCGTTAAGAACTTTCCATCCTCAAAGGGAACTTCTGGGAAAAGCGGGGATTTAATCCAGCCTCTTTCTTTAAGCAGAGATAGGCTTATCCCCGTGGGCTTTAGCTTGCTGAAGGTTAACTCCATTATATCTTCGANCTTTCCAAATTCATCTCCAAATCCAAGAGCTTCTGCAAGTTTCTTGTAGATCTCCCACTCTGGTAAAGCTTCTCCCAGGGGTTCAAAAATTTTAGGTAGGTAACCTATTATTGGGCTCCAAAAAGAGCCCCTTATATCTTCCTTTTCAAGGTATGTTGCGCAGGGTAGTATTAAGTCTGCTAGTTTTGTCGTCTCATTCCAACGGAAGTCTATAACTACTTTGAGAGGTATCCTTTCAGCTATTTCCTTGAGCTCTTTGGTGTTTTGCGTTTGATTGAAAAGATTGAAGCTCTGTATCCAGAGTACTTCGGGTAGTTCCTTTTCAAACTCCGATGCTATACGTGCCTTTGGGATGAGCTTAAACCTATTCTTGGGATAAGCCCAGGATATATCGAAGGAGGTAACGCTGTAGTGGGAGAAGCTTACCCCTCCACCTCTTAATCCTAAGTTGCCGCTGAGGGCTGATATTGCATCTATGGCTCTGAACGTAGAAACACCATGGCTGTAGTGTTGTGCTCCCATACCCAACCATATGGAGGCTGGTTTTTCAAAGGAAATCTTTCTCGCGATCTCACTTATATCCTCTGGGTTCACATCGCACATCCTTGAGAGGTCTTCTATAGTCCAGTTATTCAATATTCTCTTAAAATCCTCGAAGTTAGAGCTCCTTTCACTTATGAACTTTTTGTCCTCCCAGCCATTTTCCAGTATAGCCTTAGCGATCGCTAGGGCTAAGTAGATATCACTCCCAGGCTTAACTTGAATATACTTGTCTACGAAGTTTGCCGTTTCCGTTTTCACAGGATCAATCAGGTATACGAAAGTACCCTTTTCTCTAGCCAATTCTATCAGTGGAATGAAGTGTATATTCGTTCTTGCGGGATTTCTCCCCCAGATTATCGCTACCTTGCTTTCCGCTATTTGCTCTGGTGGATGATTGAAGCATTTCCCGAAGTCAAGCTCATGGGCGAAGTTCCCCGCGTCGTCACAGAGGTTTCCATCCATTAAGGTTATCTCACCGTATAGCGAGAAGAACCTTAAGGAGGATAAGCGCATTACTATGCCGGCGTTCCCCGTATTTACTCCTAAGACTACCTTCCATTCCTTTCCCTCTCTTTTGAGTTCCTTAAGCTTATTGGAGAGGAGATCAAGGGCTTCATCCCAGGAGATCCTTTTAAACTCTCCATCTTTCTTAATCATTGGATAGCTTATCCTTCTTTCGCTTTGCCGTTCTCTTAAGAATCTGGAAAATCTCTGACAGAGAAACCCCCTCACGTAAGGGTTAGATGAATCTGGTTTCGCTATGAGCTTGTCTTTATTTTCAAATATCACTGCACACGCATCCCAGCAGTCAAAAAAGCAAACCCCCTTAACGCTCATGATACACCCCCCTTCCTTCACGAAGACTTTTTCTTTCAATAGGATATCAGAAGCCTTTGATCATAACAAGCATTCAAGAAAGCTTTCGTTTTTTTTAGGTAATTTTTTGCTTTTTTAAATAGCAGAAGATCATTTTTTTGCTTTTAAACGATATTTCAGGATATAGCGTTTTTCTATCCTTCTCTTGACAGCTTGCGTTTTATCTGTGACAATTATATTGGAGCTTTAAAGTTCCAAAAGGAGGTGTTCTCCTTTGAGTGATAATCAGTTAGCGGTACCCCTTAAGTTGGGTAAGCGTCCTTTGTTCATGCTGGTGGCCTTCTTCTTGGGAGCGCTAACGGGCTATGTGGCTGGTCCTAATGTTGCTGTTATTAAGCCTCTTGGCGATGTTTTTATATATCTCTTGAAGTTCATGATTGGTCCACTTATCTTCGTATCCATAACTTTAGCAATATCTTTCGTGGCAGACCTAAGAAGGTTGGGAAAAGTTTTCGGTAGGTTCCTGTTTTATTGGCTTTTAATGGGGCTTTTAGTCAGCTTTCATCGGCTTTACCATGGCTGGCTTCATTAAGCCTGGAGCCGGTGTTAAGCTCGAGCCCCCGCCTGGTTGGACTCCGCCTAAGCTCGCGAGCATCGAGGATATAGTTTCCACCGTTATTCCCAATAACTTTATAGCTCCCTTCTTAAATCTCCAGGGTATGCAGATAATAGTTGCTGCGATATTGATAGGTNTTGCGGCTGTGCTACTGGGTAAGGATATGCCGGATAAAAGGAAGCTCTTTGTGGATGTGCTTAATGCCTTCCTTGGCGTTATCTACAANTTCATCGATATAGTTTTGTGGTATGCTCCCATAGGCATATTCGCTTTGGCTGCTAACCTCGTTGGGGTTGCTGGGACGATGGTCTTAGGTGCTGTATTCAAGATGGTTTTAACTCAGTGGATTGCATATGCGATAATCTTGGTTATAGTTCATCCCATACTGCTTTTAACGTATTTAGGAGTTAGCCCTCTGCAATACTGGAGAAAGATATATCCTGCTATGATAACTGCCTTCGCTACAACCTCAAGTAGCGCTACGATGCCCGTTACCCTTGAGAGAACCAGTAAGCTTGGTGTCCCTGTAGATATGGTCCAGCTTATTATACCTATTGCTGCTACCATAAATATGCAAGCTGTAGCTGCTGAGATGCCTATATACGTTGCCTGGGCAAGCCAAATGTTCGGTGTTTCCTTGACGGGTGGGCAGATAGCTTTGGCGCTATTCTTAGGGGTTATAGGGGCTGCTGCCTTGTGCTGGTGTTCCCGGTGGAGGTAGTCATCGTTGCTGCGATGACCCTTTCCATAATGGGGCTGCCTTTAACTCCGGTTCCTTGGATAGCAGGCATATATACCTTAATAGATATGCCTAATACGATGCTAAATGTTACAGGTGATCCGCTGGGAGTGATGGTGGTTGCTAAGGGTTTAGGCGAATTCGATAAGGGGAAGTTCTATGCGCCTGATTAATGATGGCTTTAGAATATGTGTAGCTGGGCATGTTGGAGTGGGGCATGTCTTCAGTCACTCTGGTTTCGTTCAGGATGATTCCTTAGGCTTTGCTGCTTTAGTTAGGTTTATCCAGGAGCGTTTTGGGTTAAATATCGTCATCGAGAGTGTAACTGTAGCTGATGACACCATAAAGGTAGTAACCTCTTTAGGTGGTGTTGGAGTTGGTAAGCCTCGAAGGGGGATTACCCCCTTCGAGGCAAAGGCTATTGAGAGTGCAAGTGGTGATCCTATCTTCTCATGGAGGTTAGCTTTGGAGCTCTTTGGTAGGTTTTATGGAAACGGTATGAGCGAGGTCGCCGTAGCCTTCATCTATGCTCTTTCGGAGAGCGTGGTAGACTCCCTCAGGAAAGCCATCCCTGACTTTAGGTGCCTTAAATCGGATGACGATGTAAGCTCCGATATCGTTTGTGGTGTTAATTTAGAGTACGAGGGGATCCCCCTTACCTTACTTCTTACGGTTAACGGTTCGAGGTTGGGTTTAGGGCCCTGTGAGGACTTGGAGGGTAATGTCTATAGAGGTATTAAAAGGCGGGTTTTAAGCTCTCTAAGGGCTTTAAGGGTTCCTACCATAATCGTGGAGAGCAAGGCCTATAATCCTGCCTTGAGGGTTGAGGAGGAGAGCTTTGTCGTGAGGTATAACGAGGAGGTCGATAATCCTATAGTTGCAAGGAGTCTAAAGGAGGCTTTATGTGAGCTTGGCTTCCCCTTTTCGGTCGTTAATTCGGCCTTTCCCCTAACTGATAGGGCTTCGATAGATAGGGAGACAAGGTCCTTTGCCTCAAGAAGCTTGAAGACCGTGAGAGCGATCTCAAAGGCTAAGACTTCGAGAAAAAAGGCCATCTTGCTAGGAGATCTAGCCAGGCTTCTTTCGGAGGATGGTGGTGGAATAGTTTTCATGAGTTCTAGCGTCAACAAGGTCGCGAGGGCGGTTGGATTGATGCCAGGGACTGGTGCGGTAATCTCTATATCTCTGCCTGAAAGATACATTAGAGAGTATAAGATTCCCTTTATAACTGAAAAGAACGTTAGCGATATGGTCTTGGTTATTAGGAAGGCTCTGCCCAAGCTGTGGGGGAGAATTGAAGAGGCCCATAGGCTTCTTCAAGTTAGGTGTAATCGGTTTGGAGGGTGAGATCGTGGTCAAGAGGATACTATGGGTGAGGACGGGCGGAACTATAGATATGGTTTACGATGAGGCAAGCGAAAGTTACGTTCCTGCGCCTAAGGATCTGATCAAAGGCGTTCTGAAAAACATAAGCTTGGGGAATGCTATCATTGATATGCGTGATGACGTTGTGGATTTTATAGATAGCTCAGAGATGACCCCCGAGATATGGGCTAAGCTTGCTACCTTTTTAGCCGATGAAATCAAANGATATGATGGTGTGCTAATCACCCACGGGACNGATACCATGCATTACACCGCTTCCGCCTTAAGCTTTATGCTTAGGAATTTAAATAAGCCTGTAGTTTTAACCGGTGCGATGATCCCTATAGTTGAGGATGGGTCTGATGGGGTTAGAAATCTCCTAGACTCTATAACCTTTTTGGTCAAGNGTTCCATTCCTGGCGTTTTCATAGTCTTTGATGGGAAGGTAATCAGAGGTGTTAGGTCGAGAAAGGTTAGCACAAGCGACTTCAGCGCTTTTGCAAGTATAAATGCTGATTATGTAGGATTTGTGGAGAACGGAAAGTTGACTTTGAACTCAGAGGAATTAAAGTTTAAGGGGGAGAGTTTAGNAGAGCTTCAGGCTGATGTCAAGTTGGATAAAAACGTAGTTCTCATCAAGCTTTTTCCTGGTATCAATCCCATTCTTTTCGAGCCACTACCTTCCCTTGGTTTCAGAGGGGTGGTAGTTGAGGCCTTTGGTAGCGGTGGAGCTCGCGTTAAGGACCCCGGTTCACTGGTAGAAGGGATAAGCTATCTCAGAGGGAAGGGTATTCCCGTTTTCATTACATCCCAATGCTCCTTAAAGGGAGTAGTGAGATTTGGTCCCAAGCCTTACTACGTTGCGAAGCGCCTTATGGAGGCGGGGGCGATCTCCCTTAAGGATATGATTACAGAGGTTGCCGTAGTTAAGCTGATGTGGGTTTTAGGTCATGTTAGCGATTATGACGGGGTGGTTAAGCTGATGTTAAGGAACTTTGCGGGAGAAATAAGCGAGGAAGAGGGATAAATTCGTTTTTTGCTTAGCTTAAGGAGGGATGGCTTTTGAAAGCTATCCCTCCTTATTTTTTGTTGTATAATTTTAGAAAAAGGGAGGGATCTTTGAAGGATGATGGAATGGCTTGATGCCTGTGCGTTGCTGGCTTGATGACCCTCGTTAAGAGAGTTTTCATTCGCTTAGGTGTTCCCGATGAGCATGCGGAAATTACAGTTAGGGTCTTAATCGANGCTGGTAGGTTTGGTATTGGGTCTCACGGCCTTGTTAGGTTGAGGAGATATTTAGATGGTATAAGAAGAGGGATTGATGATACCTGGCGCTGAAAGTTTGGTCCACACTGCTTGTTGTTTCCATATAGATCCCGAGCTTTTTAAGAGAGATCTATCAAGGTATGTGAGTGAGCTTAGGCCTTCGGAGAAGAGAGGGAAATGAAAGCCGATGGCTCAGGAGCTGGGTGTGAAGTTTAGTTTAGATATCGATCAGTTATAGAGGAGGTGTTATTTTTGAGAACAGGAAGGTTTTTAGCCTTGTCTTTTTGCAGTTATCCTTGTGTTTTCCTCTTTTAGCTATCGCTCAGCTTAAAAACCCAGATACGATTGTGATTGCAACCATCGGAGATGTGAGTACCCTTGACCCTCACTTCTCATATGATACCGCTAGTGGAGAGATAATATACAACGTTTACGAGAACTTGATAGCTTATAAAGGTGAGAGTCTCACTGAGTTCGTCCCCCTTTTAGCGACGGAAGTCCCTTCGTTTGAGAATGGTCTTATAAAGGATGGAGGTAAGACTTATATATTTCCTATAAGAAAGGGAGTGAAGTTTCATAATGGATATGAGTTAACACCTGAGGATGTGGCTTATTCCTTTAAGAGGTGCATGATTCTCGACAGGTCTGGAGGGCCGAGCTGGATGCTCCTTGACCCCCTTCTGGGGTATGAGAGCATTAAGGACCTGGTAAGGGATAAGCTTAAGGTCCCCTCGTGGGAGGATCTCTTTACTCAGGATGGGAAGCTTAAGCCTGAGTATGAGAAGGGCATGAGAGAGATATACGAGATGATAGATAGGGCGGTTGAGGTTCAAGATGATAAGGTTGTATTTCGTTTAGTTAAGCCCTATCCGCCATTTTTAAATATCTTAGCTCAAGGTGCTGGTTGGTCTGCCATAGTTAGTAAGAAATGGTGCGTTGAGCAGGGGGATTGGCCTGGTACTCCTGATGAGTGGTGGAAGTATCATGATCCTCAGAAGGAGAAGGACCCTCTTTATGAGAAGATGAACGGTACTGGTCCCTTTAAGCTCGTTGAGTGGAAAAAGGGTGAGTATGTTAAGCTTGAGAGAAACGAAGCCTACTGGAGGGAGCCAGCTAAGATAAGACAGGTTGTAATAAGAAGGGTTGATGAGTGGGCTACTAGGAGAATGCTCCTTGAGAAGGGAGACGCGGATGCAGTTTACGTTCCTAGACAGTATTTGCCTCAGATAGAGAAGATGAAAGGTATAAGGATAATTAGGGGGCTTCCCACCTTGGCGATAGAGGTGGTGCTCTTTAACTTCAATATCAGGGTTGAGGGTAATGCCTATATAGGTAGCGGAAAGCTCGATGGTGAGGGTATCCCATCGGATTTCTTCAGCGATGTTCATGTACGAAAAGGTTTTTGTTATCTCTTCGACTGGGATACCTATATAAAGGAGGTTTGGAATGGAGAAGCTTTACAACCGACGGGGATAGTCCCCAAGGGGCTATTAGGGTACGATCCTAACGGACCCAAGTATAGCTTTAATATGGAGAAAGCTAAGGAAGAGTTTATGAAGGCTTGGAACGGGGAAGTTTGGAATAAGGGCTTTAAGTTCACCATCCTTTATAATGCTGGAAATGAGGAGAGAAGGATCGCAGCTGAGATGCTCGCGAGAAACGCTCGTAAGTTGAATCCTAAGTTCAAAATAGAGGTTAGAGGGGTCCAATGGTCAACCTATCTCTCTGATCTGACCAAAGGGAACCTTCCACTCTTCATAATGGGTTGGCTCGCGGATTATCCTGATCCACATAATTTCGTTCAGCCTTTCCTTGGTAGTAAGGGAGCCTTTATGGCTTATCAAGGTAGGAATGCGGTTGATCTCGCTAAAATTGAGTTTGATCCATTGATAGAGAAAGCCATGGAGATCGTTGATCCCAAAGATAGAGAGAAGATATACTTTGAGATCCAAAGAAAGGAGTTTGAACATGCTCCTCACATATTGCTTTATCAAGCCATGGGGGTTCACGTTTCGAGGACCTGGATCAAGGGTTGGTATTATAATCCCATGAGGCCTGGCGGCGATTTCTACAGTCTATATAANTCTGCGGATTGAAGAAAGGTTATGTTAGCTTATATAGTTCGAAGGCTCCTTATTCTTCCCTTTATACTTATCGGGGTTACCTTTCTGGTTTTCTTCATGATGCAGTTTCTCGATCCCGTGCAGAGACTCGCTGCCTATATCAAGAGTCCTGAGGAGCTTAAGAACTTAAGTTCCGAAGACATAGAGAGGCTGATTAAAAGGTATGGTCTTGATAGACCTCTCTGGGTTCAATATCTTGAATGGGTTAAAAAAAATACGTTCACTTAGATCTTGGTTGGTCAGAGGTAGCTCACCAGCCAGTTAAAGATGCTATATTAAGCAGGTTTCCTGCCACCTTGGAACTTGCCCTATTCGCAGTCTTTCCCGTGATCTGGGTGGGAATCTGGTTAGGGGTCATTTCTGCGGTTCATCGCGATAGACTTCTGGACCAAGTGATAAGGGTTTTTGCAATTATAGGCTGGTCTCTTCCTTCCTTCGTTTTCGGTATATTTATTCTTTTTATTCTCTATGGTGTTCTTGGTTTATTCCCTCCAGGTAGGCTTTCTCTATGGGCTCAGGCTGTCGTTAGCTCTCAAGAGTTTAAAAGCTATACTGGGCTTTTAGTTATCGATGGGATTTTAAATGGCAGATTTGATGTGGCTTTGGATGCCCTTAGGCATTTAGTTGGTCCCATCATAACCTTATCTTACCTCTGGTGGGCCTTTATACTTAGGATAACCCGTTCGAGCATGCTTGAGGCCTTGAACAAGGAGTATATAACCACCGCTAGAGCTAAGGGAGTTCCCGAAAGGCTTGTGATTCACAGGCACGCTAAGAGGAACGCCCTTATACCTGTGGTTACAGTTGCGGGGATGATGGTTTTGGGACTTCTCGGAGGAGTAGTGATAACCGAGACCATCTTCGATTATCCTGGTATAGGTAGGCTCGCGGCTACGGCTTCTCAACAGCTTGATTATCCCCTTATTCTTGGCATAACTTTATTTTACGGCTTTCTCCTGGTGGTTGGCAACCTTATAGTTGACGTTCTTTATGCGATTATAGACCCGAGGGTGAGGCTTGAGTGATGGGTTTTTCGTGGGTCTTAAAGGGGCTCTTCAAAAGCCCGACGTCCGTATTGGGGGTNTGCTTGGTCTTATTCTTCTCTATCATAGCCTTGTTCGCTCCATGGATAGCTCCTCCNGAATATCCTGACGAGCCCTATCTTCTCCCTAAGGCAGGATGGAGCGCTGAGCCATCTCCTCCTTCAGCGGAGCACCCCTTCGGGACGACGGAGGGTCAGTATGACATATTCTATGGGATCGTTTGGGGGGCAAGAACTGCCTTCAAGGTGGGCCTTATCACCGTTGGCTTTTCAGCCCTTATAGGGATAGTGGTGGGATCTATATCGGGCTATTTTGGTGGATGGGTTGACGAAGTTATAATGAGGGTTACCGATATATTTATGGCCTTTCCCTTTCTCGTCGCAGCTATGGTTTTAACGACCATACTTGGCAAAGGGCTTGATAAAATCATGATCGCTCTTATAACTTTCGGATGGATGGGGTATGCCAGGCTGATAAGGGGGAGCTTTCTTGCCGCTAAAGAGGAACTATATGTTTTAGCTGCTAAGGCTATAGGGGTCAGTGATCTGTCCATAATATTTAAGCATATCCTTCCCAATACGATATATCCTGTGATAATCCAAGCTTCCATGAGCATGGGGTCTATGGTTGTATCCGCTTCAGCTTTAAGCTTCTTAGGCATTGGGGCTCCAGAGGGGTACGCAGATTGGGGGCAGATGATATCTTATGCGAGGAATTGGATAGTGGGGGCGCCGGGAGATGCGTTAAAGTATTGGTATACTTTCTTTTATCCTGGAGGGGCTATAGTTTTATTCGTACTTGGCTGGAACCTGCTTGGTGATGCCCTGAGGGATATCCTTGATCCAAAGCTTAGGGGACCAAGGGGTGCGAGATGAGCAGACTTCTTGAGGTCTTGGGACTAAAGACTTACTTTTTCATGGAAGCGGGTATAGGAAAGGCTGTGGATGGGATCTCCTTCTATATAGATGAGGGAGAAGTTTTCGGCCTCGTTGGTGAGTCTGGTTGCGGTAAAAGCGTTACAGCCCTTTCCATAATGAGGCTCATTCCCCCACCTGGAAGGATAGTTGAGGGGAAGGTGATCTTTGAAGGTGAGGATCTACTCAAGAAAACCTCGGAGGAGATGAGGGATATAAGGGGTAAGAAGATATCTATGATATTCCAGGAGCCTATGGTGGCTCTTAACCCGGTTTATACCATAGGCTTTCAGATAGCTGAGGCTATAATCGTTCACTATCCTGACGTAAGCTGGGATGAGGCTTGGGAAAGGGCCGTTAAGATGCTGGAGAGGGTGGGCATACCTAACCCTCGGAGGAGGGCTGAGGAGTACCCCTATCAGATGTCTGGTGGTATGAGGCAGAGAGCAATGATAGCCATGGCCATGATAAACAACCCTCGTCTTCTTATAGCCGATGAGCCTACCACGGCTTTGGATGTTACGATTCAGGCCCAAATTCTGGAGCTCATGGACGAGCTTAAGAGGGAGTTTAAGACGTCTATACTCTTCATAACTCATGACCTTGGAGTTATAGCTGAGGTCTCCGATAGAGTAGGGGTTATGTATGGTGGTAAGATAGTTGAGATGGGTGACGTCTTTTCAATATTCGATGAGCCTCTTCACCCTTATACCTATGGGCTCTTAAGCTCTTTACCGAAGCTAAATGAGGAGGGGAAAAATAGGCTTTACGCTATACCNGGTGTAGTTCCAGACCTTCTTGCCTTTCCTGAAGGGTGTAGGTTCAGGGATAGGTGTTCTTGTGCCTTTTTAAAGTGTGAGGATGATCCTCCCATGATTGAGGTTAAAGAAGGGCATTGGGTTAGTTGCTGGAGGTATGCAGAGGATGTTTAAAATGGGGTTTTCCTCAAGCCTTCCAATAGCCTTGGGATATATTCCTGTGGCCATTGCCTTCGGCGTTTCCGCCGTTGCCATGGGGTTTAGCCCCATTGAGGTGGTCCTCGCTTCGGTTTTAATCTTTGCAGGGTCAAGTCAGTTTGCGTTAATCTCCCTTCTTCCCTCCTCTCCTTTTAGCGCTGTGGTTATACCTCTCTCATTGAACCTCAGACATTTGGTTTATGGTTGTATCGTTTCTCAAAGATTTAATATAAGATTCCCTTATCTAACCGCTTTTGGGCTAACGGATGAAGTCTTCGCTTCATTGCTAAAAGCTCCTGATGATGAGAGGTTTATATGGGGTATGGTGCTTGGAGCCTATATCTCTTGGGTTGCAGGTAGTTTGATCGGAGCCCTTGGCGGAGATGCTTTGCTTCATTATCAGTCTTTGTCATCCTCGCTTTTGTTTTCGCTCACATCCCTCTTCTTCATACTATTGATTTTGAACCTTGGGGAAGGTAGATGGCTCTCCGCGTTAATTGGTGGCACTATAGCCTTGTTTTTTCACTTTTTTGGGCATGCTCACCTAGGTATATTGCTTGCAGGGGTTTTAGCCCCTATAGTTGCGTTAAAGGTGAAAGGAAGGAGAGAGGCTTGAGAGGAAGCTATCTGGTTGTTATAGTTATAGTTGCTATTGGAACCTATCTCATGAGGTTTCTACCCATGCGGTTTAAGGGAACGGTTGGGAATATAGTAAAAAGCAGTAATTTCCTGAAGCATTCGTCTACAGCCATTGTTTCTGCGCTATTTTTAACTTCTCTTGTTAGCTTTCCGACTAAGCTTGGAGAGATACTCACAAGTCTTCTTGCCTTAGCCTTGGTCTTTCTTTCCTATAGAAAGTGGAGAAATTTAGGAATTTCTATCATGGTTGGGATAGTATCTCACTTCTCCTTTAATATTTTACTGAGATGAGAGCGCTTATCTTCGATGGTTATGTTGACGAGCCCGCTTGCTTTGGGGTTCCCCCCTACATATCCCCTTATCCAAGGTATATAGCTGGTGTTTTCTTCTCCCATGGTGTAGAGGTTGATTATATAACGGTTGATTCCTGGAGGGCGAAAGAGAATAAGTTTAGCTTTCTAAACTCCTATGATATGCTTGTGGTGATAGCTGGCCTAACTGTTCCTGGTAGATATAGAGGGGGAACGCCCCTTACCTTAAGCGAGCTTGAGGAGATATCTTTTTCGGTTCGCCGTCCCTTTAAACTTCTTTGTGGTCCTATAAAGCATGGCTATTCTCTTAAAGGTGGAAAGTTAGCTAAGGGAGTGAAAGACCTGCCTTTTGACCTCTTGGCCTTAGGGGACCCTTGTGCGGTTTTGGATTCCCACCTTAAAGGTTTGACCAACCCAATGGCTAAAAGGAGCTATGCTGATTTGAAAAGATGGGCGGTTTTAGGGGCTTCCATCATCACCTTGCACGAAAGCTTTCCCAGGGTTATATGTGAGGTTGAAACTGGAAGAGGGTGTGAGAGGAAAGTCCACTGTTCATTCTGCACCGAGGCCTTGTTGGGGACGGTTGAATATAGACCTCCTGAGGATGTTATCGAGGAGATATCAGCTTTGTATAGCTTTGGATGTCGAGCCTTTAGGTTAGGTAGGCAGCCTAATCTCTTCGCTTATATGAGCATTGAAGGGCGTCCCAACGTTGGAGCTATCGATGCTCTATATAGAGGGATAAGAAAGGTTGCGCCTAATCTTAAGGTTCTTCACATGGATAATGCCAATCCATGGTATATAGCTAAGTATGAGGATGAGTGCTTCGAGATAGCCAGGGTCATATCAAGGTATAACACTCCTGGAGATACCGCTCCCCTCGGGGCTTGAGAGCGCTGACCCTATCGTTATAAAGAGGAACAATCTTAAGGCTACTCCTCGAGAGTCCCTTAAGGCGATAGAGATAATAAATAGAGCTGGTGGGTGGAAGGAGGGGAGGGAGCTTCCTAAGCTTCTTCCCGGAGTTAATCTTCTTTATGGGCTTCCTGGTGAAAGCAGAAATACTTATGAGTTGAACTTCGCCTTCTTAAAGGGTGTTTTGGAAAGGGATTTGCTCTTAAGGAGGATAAATATAAGGCAGGTTATGGTATTTGAGGAGACTCCTCTTTATGAGATGTTAGGGCATAAACCCCCAAAGGTAAATAAAAAGACTCTTTGAGACCTGGAAGAGGAGGGTTAGGGAGGAGGTAGACCTTCCTATGCTCAGAAAGGTTGCTCCCTTCGGAACGGTAATTAGGGGCGTTATAGTTGAGGAAGTCAAGGGCAACATAAGTTTTGGAAGAGCTTTGGGCAGTTACCCTCTTCTTGTGGGTATTCCTATGCCTCTTAAGGTGGGGGAGGAAGTGGATGTTTTCGTTGTGGATCACGGTCATAGATCTATAACAGCCCTACCTATACCGCTTAGGATAAATAGCGTTCCTTTATCAGCCTTAGAGGCCATTCCGGGGGTAGGTAAAGGAAGGGCTAAGAGAATCCTTGAGAGGAGACCTTTTAAGAATAGAAAAGAGCTTTTAAGATCGCTTGATGACCCCTCCGTTATTAGAGATTTGCTAGATTTCATAGATTTACCAGATGAAGGGGATTAGTTTCCAGGTTTTTTCTTTATATCTTTTGAACTCTTCGATCTCCGATAATATCTTCTCTTCTCTGTTCGTCTTCCTTAATATTATGAGGATGTTTAAGAGGAGAAGCAGAGCTAAAAGATAGCTTCCCGAGGATATCACACCACCGAGACATATTAAAACTAAGCCGGTGTAAAGCGGATGCCTTATGACGGAGTAGGGGCCACTTGTAACGATCTTTTCAGGCTTTTTAACGTGAATTGAGAAGCTCTCCTTAAGCTTTAGCCTCCCCCAAAGCCTTAAGGTTGTCTCCAAGCAGGGCTATTAGACTTCCCCAGAGGTTTTCGTTCCCAAAGGTGGCTTCATACCCTCCATATATCAGTATTATTGCGGTGAGGGAAAGAAGGGAAAAGTACTCAAAGCTTTTTTCTCCCTTTATGAAGAACTCCCATCCTTTTTCAAGGATGAACCAGGCCAAAGCTATAAGGGAGAAAAACATCATTTAACCCTTTCTACTGTTTTAGTTGCTATGACGTTAGCCTCCGTTCCAGCGACCTTGCTTATAAGGATGGTGCCAGACCTGATTGGAGCCTTTAACTTAAGCTTCTTTATTTCTCTCATCACATCGAAAATCTTGTTCTTAGGTATTGGTCTATCTATCTTCACGCTGACTAAAGGAATCTCTCCATCTTCTACGCGTACGCTTGTAGCTATAGTCCTTCGGGGGTCGTAATATCTCACTTTGTGCGTATTCTTTGCCTTTAGGACACAAAGCGTTTTCAACCTTGAAACCATCGGGGTTTTTCTCATCGAAGTATACTACGAGGTTGCAACCGTTGGGACAAAGTATACAGATCATCTCCTTGGTCATTCCACCATCACCTCTAAGCTTTCTATACCCTTCATCTCTTCAGATTTAACATTTATGTTTTCCATAACTGCTGGGTGGAGATTTATAACCCTCCTTTTCTTTATCACCCTATCTTTATCTCTAACGATTATATACCTGTTTTTGTAGGGTGAGTCAACCCTGAACAGAAAGTTTACATCTCTTTCGCCTGAGATTTTGTGAGGTAAGACGTATCTTATACCTTTGCCTGCCTTTACATCTATCCACCTCTTGGCTTTAGATAGTTCCCCCTCTAGGTATCTTTTGGCGAACTCCGCCACAAGCTCTCCTTCCATCGACGCCCAGTCAGCTAAGTCATGCACGTGAAGCACATTTCCTGCTGCAAAAACCCCCATCTATATTGGTCTGATAAGTATCGTTCACTATTGGTCCTCCCGTTATGGGGTGAATTTCAACGCCAGCTTCGCGAGAAAGCTCGTTTTCAGGTATAAGTCCAACGGAAAGAAGAAGCGTATCACACTTAACGAATCTTTCACTTCCAGGTATCGGTTTTCCATCATCGTCTAAGCTCACGTATTCTACCCCCTCTACTCGAGCCTTTCCGTAGACCTTGGTTACCGTCGTCTTAAGGTATAAAGGTATACCGTAATCCTCAAGACATTGCACTATGTTTCTCGGTAAGCCACTGGAATAGGGGAGCTTCTCCAATACCATTAGGACTCGAGCTCCTTCTAAGGTTAATCTCCTTGCCATTATCAGTCCCACGTCTCCAGATCCTAGAATAACCACCTCATTTCCTACCATGTAATTATCGATATTCATTAGCCTTTGAGCTACACCTGCTGTATATATTCCTGCGGGTCTTGACCCCGCAAGCCCTATGGCCCCCGCGGTTCTCTCTCTACAACCCATCGCTAAGACGATTGCCTTTGCTCTTATTCTCTCTCTTCCCCAGGGTCCGCTTAATATCATACTCTTGTCTTGGAAAAGGTTGACTACCATAGTGTCAGATAGGATATCTATATTGAATTTCTTAAGCCTTTCAACATATCTTTCTATATACTCAGGACCAGTTAAGCTTTCCTTGAAGTTGTGTAAGCCAAACCCATCGTGAATGCATTGATTTAATATCCCACCTAATTTTTTTTCTCTCTCCACTAAGAGAACGTCGCTTACCCCTATCTCCTTAAGCTTTACCGCGCAGGCGAGCCCAGCGGGACCTGCACCTATTATAACCACATCCCTCTCAATCATCTTTTCTCATCCTCCCTGAAAATAGCCAGGAGCCCTCTTTATGTAGCTGGAAGTCCTCCGGTTTATATCCGAACTCCCTTTCTAATATCTCTATTATTTTGGGCATGCAATAACCCCCTTGACATCTTCCCATCATAGCCCTTGCTCTATACTTTATGCTCGCGAGAGTCTTAGCACTCAAGGGGTTCTCTATGGCTTCGATTATCTCTCTTTTGGTTATCTTCTCACACCTGCAAATTATCTCTCCCCATTTCGGATCTTCCTTGGCCCTTCTCTCCTTCTCCTCCTCGCTTAGCTCTTCAAATCTTTCACCCCTTAGATAGCGGGGTTCGAAATCCTCTTTAATTAGGAGCTTCTCCTTTCTTTCGATTATCTCCCTCACCATCCTAGCTATGGCGGGAGCGCTTGTTAAACCTGGTGATTCTATTCCAACGAGATTAATAAAGTTTGGAATCGACTCCTCTTCCTTTATCACGAAGTCGAAGAAGCTCTTTTCTCCGAGGGGGGGACCGGTTTAGCCCTTATCCCAGAAAAGCTCCTTATAACATCGCTTTTCTTAAAGTAAGGCCAGAGCTTGTATCCTTCTTCAAAGAGCTTGTTCATTATCTCAGGAGTGCTCTCATAACCTTCAGGGTCATCTATGTATTCAGCTGAAGGACCTATTAGGATCGGTCCCTCTACGGTAGGTGTTATGTGAACTCCAAGAGCCCCTCCTACCTCCTTGCTTGGAACTGGATATATGGGCATCTTAAGCAGGGGGGCTAAGGCCTTATCAAGAAGAAGATATTCTCCTCTGCAAGGGTATATCTTATAACCATTAACCCCTACTATCTTTGAAAACTCAGCTGAGTAAACACCAGCCGAGTTTATGAGCCATCTGCATTCGTATCTTTCTCCCCTTTGATCTTTAAGCTTAAAGGTCCCATTTTCTTTTCTTACATCGACTATCTTGCAGTTTAAGAAGTATTTTACACCGTTTTGGTGAGCGGTTTCAGCCAGAGCGATCGTTAAAAGGTAGGATGAAAATATACCTGTCATAGGGGAGTAAAGACAGGCTATGGCCTCTCCGGCTCCGGGACATATCTGGTTAACCTTGTCTCTTCCCCTTATTACTTCAAGCCCTTCGACTCCATTGGCGTCTCCTATCTCTTTAAGCTTGTAGAGCTCCTTTACCTCGTCCTCATCAAAGGCTAAAAGGACCTTTCCTGTTGCTTTAAATGGGACCTTGAGAAGTTTAAACCATTCTCTCATCTTCTTGTTTCCCTCAACGCAAAGCTTTGCTTTCAGGGATCCAGGTCTGTAGTAAAACCCAGCGTGTAATACGCCGCTATTTCTCCCGCTCGCTCCAAAGCAGACATCTGGCTCCTTCTCGAAGACCGCTATCTTTAATCTGAACCTTGAAAGCTCATAAGCTATGGCTGAGCCTACGGCTCCTCCACCAACTATTCCTACGTCAAACACCCTTTCACCCCCTTAAGGCTTACTATAGAGAGTATACCGAGTATATCTACATTGTCAAGAGGTTTCCTCGATTTTATATTAAAAAGTTTGATTTTCCTTTGAAACTGGTGTATATTTATATGGGAGGTGGGGGTTGTGCTTGAGGGAGCTATAGATATGCACATTCATACGGCTCCAGACCTTATGAAGAGAAAGCTTTCGGATATAGAGGCCACGAGATTAGCTAAGGAAGCGGGCATGGCTGGTATATTGATTAAGAATCACTTTGAGCCTACGGTTTCTAGGGCGGTGGTGGCTAAGGAGGTTGTGGGTGAAATAGAGGTTTACGGTGGTGTGGTTCTGAATAGAAGCGTGGGGGGATTTAACCCTGAGGCTGTGGAGTTTGCCTTAAGGCTTGGAGCGAAGGAGGTTTGGATGCCCACGGTTGATGCCTTAAATCATCTTGCAAAAACGGGTGGTTCTCTAGAAGGAGGATTGTCTATACTTGATGAGACTGGAAAGCTAAGAAGAGAGTTGTATGATATAATAAAGATGGTTTCTGANAGGGGTGTGATTTTGGGGACTGGGCATCTATCTTTAAGGGAGATCTTCGTCCTAGTTGATGAGGCTATTAAGCTTGGGGTTCGGAAGATTTTGGTGACTCATCCTGAGTTTTGGATAACTGAGGTTCCTTTGGAGGCTCAAAGGGAGTTGGCTAAAAAGGGCGTGTTTTTTGAAAGATGTTCCTTTTGCTTTTGGTCCAAGAACTCGCTGAGTCACGTTTCTGCGGAAAAGATGGCTAGGGTAATAAAGTTGGTTGGCGTAGAAAGTACGGTNTTGGCGTCGGACTTGGGGCAGGAGTTTAACCCCCTCCCTACTGAAGGCTTGCAAGCCTTTGCTATTGAGCTTTTGAAGGCTGGTCTTACCGAAAAAGATATGGAAATGATGTTGAAGATTAACCCAAAGGGGTTGTTAAGTTAAAGATGAGTATGTTTAGGACTAAACGCATATATGAGGAAGTGGCTGAGGAGATAAGGAACTGGATATTGGAAGGGAAGATTAAGCCCGGTGAGAAGCTCCCCTCGGAAGAGGAGCTTTTAAAGTTCTTTGGCGTAAGCAGGGCCTCTTTACGGGAGGCTTTTCGCCTTCTTGAGTCCATGGGGTTAGTGGAAACTATATTGGGAAAGGGCAGATTCGCTCGCTCCTTACCCAAGGTAGACTTAAGCAGCCCGACGGTTTTTTATGAAACGCTGATAGCGCGTGAGATCCTTGAGCCTATGATAACTAAATACGCTGCTAGATGTGCGACCTCTGAGGATATATCCAGGATAGGTAAGATCATTGAAAAAGTTGAAGAAAGGTTAGATTCAGCCATAGAGGAGCTCATCAGATATGACCAAGAGTTTCATCTTGAGGTTGCCAAAGCCACTCATAACTTTTTCCTGATAAACATAACGTTGGATTATCTTAACATAATAAGGGGGCTTGGGGAGAATACGCTCAAGGTTCCAGGGAGAAAGGAGAAGTCTTTCAAGGAGCATAAGAGAATATATGAGGCTATAGCTAATGGGGATGAGGAGGAGGCCTTCAGGGCCGATTTAGAGCATGTTAGAAATGTTAAGAGCTTGATAGAAAAGCTTTATGGTGAGGGGGAAGAGAAAAGGGTTGGAGACGCTCTCCTTTGATGTAAGCTTGGAGGTCGATCCCTTCAAGCTTCTTGAGATAGGTTTCCTTGAGGTTGAGGGGGATGGACTCATCTCTCGAATTTCACAAGGCGGAGCAAGCCTCTTAGGATTATCTTCGCCCCTTGAAGCGGTAAAAAAGCGGTTTTTATGGGAGTTTTTCTCAGGTAGGGAGAGCCCCGAGAAGAAAAAAGAGATCGTTCTTTAGCTTCTTGGAAAGGCTTAAGTCGAAAGGGGGCATCCTAACGGAAAGCTTTTGCTTTTTGTCCGATAAAGGTGCGGAGTTTTGCGGTATCTTAAGGGGGTTTTTTCTCTCCGATGGAGTTAAAGGGAGAGTACTCATTGCCTTAATAAAGCTTCCCCTCGAGGGAGAGATAATCTTTTCCTTCATTAAGGGTCTCCCCCTAGCTTTTTTCAGGATAAACAAGGATAACGAATTTGAGTTTGTGGATGATCATGGTGCAAGGGAGATCTTCGGATGCTCCCCTAATGAGATCGTAGGTAGAAAGGTTCATGACTTTCACTTCAATAAGGCCTTGGCTGATGCTCTCTTTCGGGAGATTATGATGGCACTTTTAGAGAGAGACCAGGTAAGGGTGGGGCGCGTTCTTCTTAGAAGAGCCGATGGTAAGCCTGTGTGGGTCATATCTGTGGTAAGGGGATTATACGATGAGAGGGGAAACCTCATCGGTCGAGAGGGTGTAGCTATTAGGGCAGATATTATAGAGAGTTTTGATGGTAACCTTTTGGTAGGAAGCTACGATAGATTTTTGGGTATCCTTGGTCATGACGTTAGGTCGCTTTGCGGAAGCGCTTTATCTTTCTTAGTTCTTTTATCTGAAACTGACCTTAATTATCATCAAAGAAAATTGCTTGAGAAAATCTATACGAGCGTTCATAGTGTTAGAAGACTCTTTGATAACTTGATGAGTTCACTGAGCCTGCGCTATGGAAGGATCGAGGTTTTGCAAAATATTTTCGACCTCAGCGAGGTTATGAATCATTTAAAGACGATCGTTCACCCCTATATTAGGAGTGGGGTAGATTTTAGAATAGATTTTCCAAAGCTTCCTTATCTTTTGATCGGCGATGACATAAAGCTTGAGCAGATTCTCATTAATCTCCTAGTTAACTCCGCTAACGTGACGCAGGAGGGGTTCATAGAGCTTCGCGTTGATGATATCGTTGAGAGTGAGGAAAAGGTTGAGATCCTCTTTTCCGTAAAGGATACGGGACCTGGGATACCTGAGGAGATAAGGGACAAGATATTTTTACCTTTCAGAAGTTTTTCCTCTTCTTATAAAGGAATGGGTTTGGGGCTTTATATATCTAAGAGCTTAGCTGGTCTAATGGGCGGGGACCTTTATTTAGGTGAGAGCGATAGAGGAACGGTTTTCCACCTAAGGCTCCCCCTTTAAAAAAGGGAAATGCAAAAGGTGAACTTCCTTTTGGGTGGGTGGATGACGAAAGGTAAGCTTTTCCGAGCTTTACTCTTAACCCTATTTTTGACCTTCCTTTTAAGCCTCAGTTCTAGCTCGGCTTTAGGAGAGGCCAAGGTAAAATATGTATTTCTGTTCATAGGAGATGGCATGGGTGAGGGGCAGAGGGCGTTAGCTCATGCCTTCTATGGTAAGCTGGTGATGAATGACCTTCCCGTGCAGGGTTTTATCACGACACAACCTTTAGGGGGGAGGATTACTGATTCTGCTGCTTCGGCTACCGCTTTAGCGACGGGGAAGAAGGTCTTGAATGGCTTTTTAAGCGTTGATTCAAGCGATTTCAGTAAGCTTACCACCCTCGCTGAGGTCTTTAAGGCTAGGGGTATAGGGGTAGGAATAGTTACAAATACGCCTATAGATGATGCTACTCCTGCCGCCTTTTATTCTCATCAGAGGAGTAGGCTAAGCTACTATGAGATCTCCTTGGATATGATAAGAAGCGGTTTTGATTACTTCGCTGGGGGTAGCCCTTTAGGGAATCATGAGCGGTATAGAAAGAGAAGGCCTGACATCTTGAGCTTAGCCAAAGCTAACGGCTATAGGGTAGTTAGAGATAAGGTTGAAGCTGAGTCTCTTAAGGCTGGGGCGGGTAAGGTAATGATCTTCGATCAGGGAGCAGCCCTTTATTATGAGATCGATCGCCCCAAAGATACCTTATCCTTAGCTGATCTAACGAGAAAGGCTATAGAACTTCTTTATGGTCCTCATGGTTTCTTTATAATGGTTGAAGGTGGAAAGATAGATTGGGCTTGTCATGCTAACGACGCTTTGACAGCCATAGCTGAGGTCAAGGCTTTAGATGAGGCGGTCGAGGAGGCGTTGGAGTTTTTAAGGAAGCATCCTGAGGAGACATTAATTGTGGTTACCGCAGACCATGAGTGTGGTGGGATGAGGGTTGATCTATCGGGAGAAAGGTTTAGACTACTTAAACATCAGACGATGTCCTATGCGCGGTTTAATAGGGAGCTTTCGAAGGGTGGGGATATAGTGGGCTTAGTGAAGAGAGCCTTTGGTCTTAATCTCACTGAGTCGGAGATAAAAACCCTTGGTGATGAAGTTGGTTCTCTTGCGCTAAAGTTAATTCGGATCCTGAACGAGAGGGCCGGGATAAATTGGGGCACCCGTGGGCACACGGATGCCCCCGTTCCCATCTCCGCTATAGGTGTAGGAGCTCAGATCTTTAGCGGCTTTTATGATAATACTGAAGTTCCTATGAGAATCATAAGGATAGTTGGATTAACTTTTTAACGCTTTCTCTGATTCTNCTTTCATCTTCCGCTTTCGGCCTTCCACTGACCTCGATAGCCTCTATTATGTTGATCTTAAGCTCCTTGGAGAGTCTCTGAAGCTCTCTTTTCAGCGCTCCTGCCCATCCGAAGCTTCCTAAAGCAAGGGCTGGCTTCTCGTAGTTGGCCTTATCCACTATCTCGCTTAATAGGTACCTTGCGGTGGGGTGAAGACCAGCCTCATAGGTTGAGAACCCAAAGATTATCGCTGAACTATCAGGTATATCTGTTAGAACATCACTTAATGGTGGGGCGCTTTTATCGGTGAAAGCATAAACCACTGGCTCGATGCCATTTGCTTTAAGCTCATCGATGGCTATATTAATCATCTTATCTACAAAGCCATACATGGAATCGTATACTATTAGGAACTTATCCTTGGTCTTTTCCCCTAAGGCCACCTTAGCGTAATGTTCGAGTAACTTTAAGGGTTCTTTACGCCACACGAGGCCGTGACCTGGAAGGAGTACCTTTAGATTATCTAGGACCCCGAGGTTTTTTAACTTTTCAAAGTTTTCCGGGATGTATTTTCTGTAATGACCTATTACTGTAACTATGTACTTGGTTACGTAGCGAAAATATCTATCTATATCCTTCTCCTTGGTTTCGTCAATATCTTCGGGTATGGAGTAACCTCCACCGACATCGCATCCGAAGATTATTCCATTTTCTGGTATGTAGGTTATCATCGTATCCGGCCAGTGGAGCCACGGAGTGCATATGAACTTCAGCTTCAATTCGCCGATCTTTACTTCCTCCTTATCCTCGATGCTTTTTAGATCCCCCTTTATGTCGTAAAAGGCTTCCAAGAGCTTTTTCGTTAACGGTGTGCACCATATCTTAGCTCTATACTCATTAGCCTCAAGCACCTTTGGAAGAGCGCCGCTATGATCTGGTTCAGCATGGTGAACAACCACATGGGTTATCGTCTTGGGATCTATTAAGCTAGATAGGGCTTTCAGAAAATCCTCGGAGTATTCACCTTTACAGGTGTCGAATAGGATCGTTTCCCCCCTCGTTCGCAACAGGTATGCGTTGTATGTTATCCCCTCTGGTATCTCCCACACCGCCTCAAAGAACCTTGTCATGTCATCGTCAATCCTTAAAATATAAATTTCTGGTTCATCAAAGAGCTTTTCTACCCAAACCTTAGCCACTATCTTTCCCTCCTTAAAGTTAATTTGCTTTTAAAATTGTATCAAAAGGGTTGGAGAATTACAATCGCCGTAGATTTTTGTTTTAAAAGTCCTTGCTTCTTATGATATAATTTATAAGACAGCTACCCTCATCTAAGCTTGCCGTTCTCCCCGACGCAAGCTTGGTTAGAAAGGGTAAAAAACTAAAAAGGGGGGATTTAGCATGTCCTTAACTAAGGAGGAGAAGGAAAGCATTATCAGGGAATATCGAACTCATGAATCTGATACTGGTTCACCTGAGGTTCAGATAGCTTTATTGACCGAGAGGATTAACAGATTGACTGAGCATCTTAAGCAACATCCCAAAGATTTTCATTCAAGGAGAGGTTTATTCAAGATGGTCGGTAAAAGGCGTAGATTGTTGAACTACTTAAGGGAGAAGGATGCCCGTAGATACTTTGAGCTGATTAAGCGTCTCGGGCTCAGGAGGTAGTTTACAAAATGATAGGAGGTTGTGGGGGGAGACGTAGGAGGAAGAGAGCTCTCCTTTGAGGTTGGTAGGGTTGCCTGGCAAGCTAATGGGGCTACGCTCGTGAGGTACGGCGGGACCGTTGTGTTAGTTACCGCCGTTATGTCTGAAGAGGTAAGGGAAGGAACAGATTTTTTACCGCTCCTCGTTGATTACGAGGAGCGGTTTTATGCTGCGGGTAAGATTCCGGGAGGATTTTTCAAGCGCGAGGGCAAGCCGAGCGAAAGGGCTATATTAAGCGCGAGGCTTGTGGATCGCTCTATAAGGCCTATTTTCCCCAAGGGTTTGAGAAACGACGTTCATGTGGTTGTGACCGTTCTATCCTATGATCAATTGAATCAACCGGAGATCTTGGCCATAAATGGGGCATCCTTGGCTCTATGCATCTCCGAGATACCCTTTGATGGACCGGTTGCTGCGGTTAGAGTTGGGTATATAGATGGGGAGTTCGTGCTTAACCCTACGGAACCGGAGCTTGAGACAAGCAGCTTGGATCTTGTAGTTGCTGGGACTAAGGATGCCATAGTCATGGTTGAATCTGGGTCTCTTGAGCTTCCCGAGAGGAAGATAATTGAAGCGATGGCTTTCGCTCACGAGCATATAAGGAAGATAATCGAAATTCAGGAGAGGATGGTAGAGAAAGTTGGGAAGGAGAAAGTTAAGATTGAACTTCCTCCAAGGAATGAAGAGCTCGCTCGAAAAATCAGGGAAAGATGGGCTGAAGCGGTTAGAAACGCTTTAAGCGTTATGGCAAAGGCGGAAAGGAACGCCGCTATAAGAAGCATAGAGGAAGAAGTCTTTAAGGAGCTAGGGGAAGAGTTTCTGGGATATGAGCTTCAGATTAAGGAGGAGCTTGACTCCCTCCTTCATGAGACCGTCAGAAAAATGATAGTTGAGGAAGGCATAAGGGCTGATGGTAGAGGGTGGAAGGACATAAGGCCCATAACCTGTGAAGTTGGAGTCCTTCCTAGGACGCACGGTTCAGCTCTCTTCACGCGTGGTGAAACGCAAGCGCTCGTTATAACTACCATAGGAGTTGTTGGTGATGAGCAGATAATAGATGGTCTTGGGGAAGAGGAGTCCAAAAGGTTCATGCTTCATTATAATTTTCCGCCCTACAGTGTAGGTGAGGTTAGACCCCTGAGAGGTCCTGGTAGAAGAGAGATAGGGCACGGAGCTCTCGCTGAGAGGGCTCTTAAGGCGGTTGTGCCATCTGAAGATGAATTCCCTTATATAATAAGGGTTGTTTCTGAGATCCTATCATCTAACGGTTCTACCTCTATGGCTACAGTTTGTGGTGGAACTCTATCCCTTATGGATGCTGGTGTCCCAATAAAAGCTCCAGTTGCAGGTATAGCTATGGGGCTCGTGAAGGAAGGGGACAAGGTTGTGGTGCTAAGTGACATACTTGGGCTTGAGGATCATCATGGTGATATGGACTTTAAGGTAGCTGGAACGGAGAAGGGGATAACAGCTCTTCAGATGGACCTAAAGATAAAGGGTATAACCTTTGATACCCTTGAGCAGGCCCTTGAACAAGCTCGGGAGGGCAGATTATATATTCTTGAGAAGATGAGAGAAGCCATCGCTGAACCGAGGCCCTCTTTATCTCCCTATGCTCCTAGGATAATGGTAGCCGAAATCGATCCCGAGAGAATTCATGAGGTTATAGGTCCTGGTGGGAAGATAATAAGGGACATAATAAGGAGGACCGGAGCCAAGATAGACATAGATGAGGATGGGAAGGTCTATATCTCCTCGCCAAGTGAGGAGAGCGGNATAAAGGCTCTGGAGATGATTAGGAACATCGCTAGGGAGATAAAAGAAGGGGATGTTTTTAAGGGTAAGGTTACAAGGGTTACCAAATTTGGCGCTTTCGTAGAGATATGGCCTGGTAAGATAGGGTTGGTTCACATATCGGAGCTTTCGGATAAAAGGGTAAAGAGCGTGGAAGAAGTGGTTAAGGTTGGGGATGAGATAGAGGTTATGGTTATAGGTGTCGATAGCCTCGGGCGCATAAGCTTAAGTAGGAGAAAGGTTTTAGAGCAGAAGGGAGAGGAGAAAAGAGACCTTCAAGAGCGAGGGAGCTTAAAGAGGCCTGAGGGCTATAGGAGGACTTGATTCGTGGAAGAAGAGAGGATCATCCTTAAGATAAAGAGGGAGAGGAAGGATATTCCTCTCCCGGCTTATGCCACTTCAGGTTCTTCAGGGATAGATTTGAGATCTGCTGAAGATCTTTGTATCCCTCCCGGAGAATGGAGAGCCGTTTCCACGGGTTTAAGGATTGAATTGCCCTCTGGATATGAAGCTCAGATCAGGCCAAGAAGCGGGCTTGCGCTTAGGTATGGTGTTACAGTTTTGAACTCTCCAGGAACCGTTGACTCGGACTACAGGGGGGAGCTGAAGGTTATACTGATTAATCATGGAAAGGAAACTTTTGAGGTTAAAAGGGGAGATAGGATTGCGCAGTTGGTTATAGTTAGGGTGGAGAGGGTGGATATAAAAGAGGTTGAGGAGCTTGAGGAAACGGAGCGTGGGGAAGGAGGATTTGGTCACACTGGCCTGAAATGAACGAAAAGCTGCTTTTGATCCCTTTAGGTGGACTTGGTGAGATTGGGAAAAATATGATGGTTCTTCAGTTTGATGATAGTATAGTTGTTGTGGATGCTGGGTTAGCTTTTCCCGATGATGATATGCCAGGTGTTGATCTGGTTATTCCCGATATAAGCTACCTTATAGAGAACAAGGATAAGGTCTTAGGGATAATCTTGACTCACGGGCATGAGGATCATGTAGGTGCTCTTCCTTACATACTTAAGAGCCTTGATGTTCCAGTTTATGGAACGCCTCTTACTTTAGCCGTTGTAGAAAGCAAGTTCAGTGATGGAGCTGATTTTAATGGGAGAGTTGTCAAAGATAAAGAGAGGATAACTTTAGGTCCCTTTGAGATTGTAGTTTTTGAGTAGTTTGTCATAGCATAGCGGATGGGGTTGGCTTAGCGATAAAGACGCCGATAGGGCTTATCGTCCACACTGGCGATTTCAAGTTTGATCAGACTCCGGTTGATGGTAGGATAACTGACTATCGAAGATTTGCTGAGCTCGGTGATGAGGGGGTTTTTACTTCTTCTTTCTGACAGTACTAATGCTGAGCATGAGGGGTATACTCCCTCTGAGAGGGAAATTGGAGTTGCCCTTAATGAGATCTTTATGAGGGAGAGGGATAAAAGAATAATAATCGCGACATTTTCGTCTAACATTCATAGGATTCAGCAGGTAATGGATGCTGCTTTAAGGTATGGTAGGAAGGTCTCGATAGTTGGGAAGAGCATGATGAAACTAGTTGAGCTCGACTAAAAAACTCGGTTACCTTAGCTTCTCCGATGATATGCTTATACCTCCAGAGGATGTGGAGATGTGTTTACCCAATGAGGTAGTGATCATAACCACTGGTAGCCAAGGTGAGCCCCTTTCGGGCTTGAGTCTTATGGCTTCTGGTGGACATAAGTATGTGAAAATAAGTAGCGATGACGTTGTCGTTATATCCGCTCTTCCCATACCTGGGAATGAAAGATTGGTCACGAAAACCGTTAATCTTCTCTTTCAGAGAGGGGCTGAGGTTCTTTATGAGCCCTATAGGCAGGTTCATGTTTCTGGGCATGCGAGTAGGGAGGAGCTTAAACTTATGCTTAACTTCACTCGTCCTAGATATTTTGTTCCCATTCACGGTGAGTTCAGGCACTTAGTCAGGCACGCTAGGCTCGCTGAGGAGATGGGGATTCCTAAGGAGAGCATATTTATACTCAGCAACGGAGATGTTCTTGAGATCTCCAGGGGTGGTGCTAGGGTTAAGGGTAGGATTCAAACGGGTGCCATTCTAATAGATGGCTTCGGAGTTGGTGATGTGGTTAATGAAGTTCTAAGGGAAAGGAAAAGGCTATCAAAGGATGGCATAGTTGTGGTATCTCTGGTTTTAGGAAAAGACGGTCTTCTCTGTGAACCGAAGATAGAATCTCAAGGATTTATATATGAGAGGGAATGGAATGGCTTGATGGAGGATGCTAAGGATAGGATATTGAAGGTAGTGAAGGATTCTCAGGGTTTGAGCGATTCGCTTCTTGAGGCTAAGATAGTTGAGGGGTTAAGGAGGCTTTTTCTCGATAGAACTGGGAGATTTCCAGTTATAATTCCTATTTTGATGAGGGTTTAAAGATGGATTTACTTGATGCCTTGGTCTTGGGTGCGGTTCAGGGACTGACGGAGTTTCTGCCCGTAAGCAGTTCGGGGCATCTTGTGATATTTCAGAAGCTATTAGGGGTGAAAGGAGATACCCTCTTTTTGACCGTTTTCTTCCACTCAGGGAGTCTTTGTGCTTTAGTTTTGCTTTTCAGAAAAACTTTGTGGGAGCTTTTTAGGGGTTTTCTTTTTCATGGTGGCTATTATAGATCCCTTGGCTGGGGGATAATAGGGGCTTTGATTCCGACGGCAATATTTGGTCTTCTTCTGGAGGANAAGGTGGAGACTCTCCCCATTAGAGATGTGGGGTTCTTTTACCTTTTAACTGCATTCTTTCTCCTTTCCCTTAGATATCTTAAGGGAATAAGGGATCTTGAGGATATCAGTTTCAAGGATGGTTTTCTCATAGGAATAGCTCAGGGNGCGGGTGTTTTTCCAGGGTTATCGCGTTCTGGGGTAACCATATTCGGTGGAGCCTTCACTGGCTTTAGGATAGATAGCGCTATAAGGTTTTCCTTTCTTCTTGCTATTCCCACGATAGCTGGTGCTTTACTACTTGAGATCAGAGGGTTTAGTGCCTTTAAGGGTGAGTTGGATTGGCTTTGTCTCAGCGTGGGCTTTGTCTCTTCCTTCTTCTTCAGTCTGTTTGCGATTAAGTTTCTTTTGGTGTCCTTTGGTTCANNAAAAAATTCACTGGTTTTCTCTCTATTGCTTGCTTTTAGGTGTTATACTTATTTTCTGGTCATGAGAGTGATTCTTGCTTCTTCCTCCCCAAGAAGAAGAGAGCTCCTTAATATGATAGGTCTTAAATTCGAGGTCATCCCTCCCATTGGGGTTGACGAGGGTGAGCTTTCTTTTGGGGAGGTACAGGATATCGTTGTTGAGCTTGCGCTTAAAAAGGCTATGAGCGTTGCGTTGAGGCTTTCGCCTTGGGAAGAAAGCGGGATTGTCATCGGAGTTGATACTTTGGTGGAACTAGATGGTCTTCTCATGGGAAAACCCTCGACGAGGGAAGAGGCCTTTAAGATGATAGAGGCCCTTCAGGGTAAGACGCATCGAGTTTTTTCGGGAGTCGCTCTGGTTAAGATCCCGGGCCTTGAGGTCCAGAGCGGTTATGAAGTTACAAAGGTTAGGTTTTCTCCCCTCTCGCCTGATGAGATAAAAAGCTACCTCGATACCGATGAGTGGAGCGATAAGGCTGGTGCTTATGCTATTCAGGGGAGGGCATCCCTTTTCGTCGAAGGGGTAGAAGGTTGCTTTTTTAACGTTGTGGGTTTACCCTTGTCCCTTTTAAGGAAGCTGATGCTTAACTTTGGCTTTGACCTGCTTTCGATCGGAGGTGGTAAATAGCTTATGCGTAAGCTACTTTTATTCTTTTTTCTGCTAGGTTTGATCGCAAGTCTCTATATTCTTTGCTTCAGGGTATCTGAAGAACTCAAAAACAGAGTCTTTTCACTTTCCCTTGATATGGAGGAGGTCAAGGCTCTATCTTCCATTGAGGGGATATCCCTAAGGGATGTCCTGAGGAGGCTTAAGGACAGCGGTGCGGATGCGGTTTCTGTATATGCTTTGACCTTGGATGGGCTTCAAAAAGAGGGCAAAGTTTTGGTCCTTTCGGGGGTTGATGCGATTAAGCTTTATCCGAATAATGATGGTTTTAACCCTTCTTTCACTTACCTAATAGTTAGGGATGAAAACCTATTAGGAAAGGTGCTCCTTGTGCTTAGCCTTGCTTTGGGAAAGGAGAGGGTCTTGCTTAAAGATATAGATGGTAGATTGTTCATTGAGGTTAGGAAGGATAGCTTGAGCTTACTTGAGATTCCTATTATCTTTTCCTTGGAAGAGGTGAGCTTGATTAAGGGAGAGGGGTTTAAGATCTATTTAAGGATAAAGAACTTTAGAGAGGTTAACCCAGAATATATAAGCTATATCTTCGATGAGATGGATTCCCTTAACTCAGATAGGCTAATAATATTTGAGGGAAATGAAGTCTTAGGTTATCCTAATCTTATTGATAAGGTGGCCTTAGAAATAAAGAAGAGGAATTATGTTGTGGGATTTGTGGAGTTTGCAAAGCAGGTTGGTAAGGAAGCCCTTGCTTTGGCCTCTTTCCCAAACGTAATACTTGTTCATAGCGTAGATGCTAATGAGATGCTTCTCTATAACGAGGATAAGGCTGTTTTAAGATACATTAGAGCTGTGAAAGAGAGAAACATGCGCATTGTATATGTAAGGTTCTTTCAGAATCTTAAGGAGAACCTGCTTGATGGAAATCTGAGATATGTTCTAAAGGTTAAAGAGGCTATAAGTAGTGCTGGCTTTATTCCCGGTTCTCCAAAGATCTTACTTCCTTTTAACTATCCCACCTATTTATTTCCTCTTTTAACTCTAGGCGTCGTTTCTGTTGCGGTTTTACTATTGAATATGGTCTTACCCTTAAGGAGCTATCGAGGGCTTGCCTTAATAATGATATCGCTCCTTTTGGTGTGTGGCTTTTTATCTAAGATATACTTGGCTCTATTGGTTTCCATAGTTTTCCCATCTTGGGGAATGGCTTTAATGCTCAAAAAGCTAAATGACTTAGCCTTTGAGGAAAAGCTTTCTTTTTACTTGAAGTGCTTTTTGAGTTTAAGCTTGTATCCGATTTTGACGTCCCTGGCGGCAGGAGCTTATATAGGTGCGCTTTTGGGAGAGCCTCTATTTATGCTTAAGCTCCTTCAGTTTAAGGGGGTCAAGCTGGCTTATCTTTTCCCCCTCTTCCTTTCTGGGGTCATCGCGTTTCGCCAGAATGGGAAAAAGGTCAGAGATTTTCTTAGAGAAGCTTTGTTGAAAGAGGAGTTTTTGGTTTTTCTGGCTTTATTCTTGGTTATAGGTATATATCTTGTTAGAAGTGGAAACCTGCCCCTCGTTAAGCCTATCTCTGTTGAGAAGGAGGCGCGAGATCTCCTTGAGAGTCTGTTCTATGCTCGCCCTAGATTTAAGGAGTTCTTAATAGGCTATCCATCAATGGCGCTCTTTATCTATCTAAGCCTAAAAGGGTTGCTTTTGAGGTATAGGCCTCTGGTATTCATGATAGGGGCAATGGCTCCCGTTTCTGTTGTAAATACATTTTGTCATATTCATACGCCATTTTTATTCTCCCTTTTAAGAAGCTTCAATGGGTTCGTGCTTGGATGGTTAGTAGGCTCTCTTCTCCTTGTCTTGCTTTACTTATCTTGTAAGTATTTGAGGTTTCCCGATGTTTGAGGGGCTATGAGGGTGTTCATCTCTGGCTATTATGGATTTGGAAACTTAGGAGATGAAATGCTTCTTGACGCTTTAAGAGCGCTTCTCATCGAATATGGCTTCAGGAGAGATGAGCTGGTCGTTCTATCGGCTTCCCCTAAGGAGACGGAAAGGGAGCATGCCCTCT
>Ga0065718_1002032_pt1 | contig 54113 bp, 51 predicted proteins | sample GBSCel77sediment_2_FD_59105 | JGI IMG/M metagenome (GOLD analysis project Ga0065718, IMG submission 59105) | Hot spring sediment microbial communities from Great Boiling Spring, Nevada - cellulolytic enrichment CS 77C v3 (version 3) | ecosystem: Environmental > Aquatic > Thermal springs > Hot...
TTTAGGGCTTCTGCGAATTGGTTTGGTCGCATGTGACCGAAGAGAGGGAAATCGACCTGGAGAAGCAAGCCCACGCGGTCGGCAATTTCATATACTTCAGGTTGGACGGGCCGTTGGGTTATTCGGAGGTAGTTCATGTTACACAATTTGGCCAGGAGAAAATCATCTATTAATCCATCGAGTTCTCCCCGCATCACTCTAAGTTGTTCGAATCCCATGGTATTTGCTCCTCGCAATTTGATTTCTTTGCCAATTAAAAAGAAATCGACCTTTGGGCGAACCAGATGTATCGAGTTTGAAACTGCGCATGCCAAAGATTTTTTCCTGGGCGTCACTGGTTTTAAGCTCCGGACACTTTAGTTGGACTTGGAGGCTATACAGCCATGGTTCGTCTAATGTCCACCATCTAAAGGATGGAATTGTGATTTCGAATCGATAGAAGTTCAGGCTGTGGCCCACTGGGTCTAAGTTGGTGAGGGTAAGTTGAGCCACAGGGGCGGAACCAGTGTCGAAATTGTATCCATGAACAGTGGCTTGGATCTCCACCTGATGCGGTGTAGTGTCTCTTGCGCGGGCTTCGACCAGTACAGCTATTTTGCTTTCTTCAGGGATGGGTCTAACGAACACGTCGGTTATGTGGATGGCGGGTCTGACCTCGAGGGTAACTGGCTGCAGAATACCCATGCCCGGGGGGCAATGATGCCATCCAGCAATGGGATCGTTATATCCAGGCCCGGTCGCGGCATACAGTTTGTCGCCTATTAGATCGGGATAGCGTGGGTCGTTTACCCGACCAAACGTGGGGAAGTCATTTTCCACCACCACGATCAATACGTTTTTCCCCGGATGTAGACGGGTGGTAATGTCAAACTCGAATGGTGCAAAGAAGCCTTCATGGGAGCCTAAGTATGAATTGTTTATGAACACATGAGCTCGATAGTCCACGGCTCCAAATCGCAAAATGACTACTTCATTAGTCTTATGCTGAGGTGCGATGAAGGTGGTTCTATAAATGGTTGAGGTTAGACCTAATGGTGGTCCGTAGTGTGGGATTGTAACTGTTTTCCATGAGCCACTACCTGCATTTAGGCGGCTTAGGTCCCTTAAATCGGCTAGTGTGGCCTCTCGCCATTGGAATTTACTTAGTGTTGTTATTGTGCGTGTGTTTTGTAGAGGTGGAGCATGCCTTTTGAAGAATTGGTTGATCCGTTGGCGTTCTTGTTCAAGGGCAGACGAAAGTTCCTCTGGAGTGTCAAGTTTGTCTGCCGGGGTGAATACTGCCGTAGGATCGTGGGGACCATGAAAGAGGAATTTAGGAGGCAGCTCTGGTGGTGGGGGTTCGTATCAGCGAATCGGATTCTCCTTGTTGGGTAGCAATTTGCATGAAGGCATCCTGTGCGTAGACAACAGGAAGGGTTCCAACTGCGGAAAGTGCCAGGATAAAAGGAATAACCCATTTATACCGGATCGTGGTCATCGTGAAGCGTATGTTAGTGGGACGGTTCACCCACGTCTAGCAATGGATATACTCTTGTGAATCTGCTGGCATCGGTCGCGGCGGTAGGGTATCCGAAGGTGGGTTTGACGGTTTGGGCCTAGGCTGGTAAGAATCAAGGTGATTATGGAACCTAAGTATCGACGCATTCTTTTGAAATTGAGTGGCGAGGCACTAGCAGGAGAGAAAGGTTATGGATTGTGTCCCGACGCGCTTCGCCATATGGCTGAATCAATTGCAGAGGTTAAGGATTTGGGTGTTCAGGTAGTGGTGGTGATGGGAGGTGGAAACTTTTTCCGTGGTTTACAGGGGGCTCAAAAGGGCATAGATAGGGCAACCAGTGATTACATCGGGATGCTTGCGACTGTGATGAACGCGTTGGCATTACAGGATGTGTTGGAACGGATGGGCGTCCCGACCCGTGTACAGAGCGCTATTACGATGCATCAAATAGCTGAGCCATTTATTCGGCGCAGGGCTGTCAGACACCTCGAGAAGGGTCGTGTGGTAATTTTTGCGGGTGGAACTGGTAATCCATATTTCTCTACGGACACAGCTGCAGCTTTGCGCGCGAATGAGATCGCAGCCGAGGTGATATTGAAGGGGACCAAAGTTGACGGCGTTTACGATTCAGACCCTCTGACAAATCCGAATGCCCGGAAGTTTAAACGGCTAACTTTCGACCAGGCGCTAGATATGAATTTGAAGGTAATGGATGCGACGGCATTCACATTATGTCGGGATCACCGAATGCCTATTATTGTGTTTAACATTTTCGAGCCGCACAGTTTGAAACGTGTGGTTTTAGGGGAAGAAATTGGTACATTGGTCACGCCCTAAATTGGTTACTCTAACGTGGGAATTAAGCGTTGCTAGGGTGTAAGCAGCAAAGTGCTATTGGAAAACACACGCATTCGGAGTGATGACTATTCATGTAGGGGGTGTGTCTTCAGTACGTTCGGCAACCCGTATAGGGAACATGCGTTTTTGCATCCAGCGAATGGCAAAGAGATCCCAGGTAGAAGCGAACAACCTGTTTAAAATGCCATAGTGTGCTTTCCCAGCCCGCCGAGGGTGGTGGCGAATTGGGATTTCCGTGACTGAAAAACCCTCAATTTTAACAAGGGTTGGGAAGAATCTATGCATGCCATGGAAAAACTTTAAGTCCCGGATACACTCGCGTTTAAATGCTCGAAAGCAGCATCCAGCATCGCTAATTGTTTCTTTGGTGATTTTGTTTCTGATCCAGTTTGCAATTTTTGAAGCCAGGACCCTAACTAGGTTATCGCCTTGGGTTCGGGCACGGACGCGAGACCCACAAACACAATCGTAATTTTTTAATGCTTGGAGGAAAGCTGGGATATCACTAGGATCATTTTGTAAGTCCGCGTCCATCGTGATGATGATGGACCCGCGTGCGGCTTTCATCCCTGCCCATAGGGCCGCAGACTGACCCATTTGCGATGCTAACCGTTGCCCACGTATTCGTGTATCTTCGCGGGCTAATTGCTTTATCACATCCCACGAGTTATCAGTGCTATAGTCATCGGTGATAATGATTTCCCAGTTTTTTCCTAGGGGGTGGAGTGCTTGGGTAATTGCCTTTACTAACGGGCGTAAGTTGGGTTCCTCGTTATGGCATGGTATGACTACGCTGATTTCTGGAGCGGTTGTTTGAATTGTTGGTTGTGAATTTGTGTTGTTCATAGAAGGTCAATAGTTAGTCGATCAGCCTGTACCAAGTATCCCGTTTCCGCGGTTGAAAACCCAGCTCCGAAATTAACCTTTTGATGTCGAACTCGGTTAGATAATAATGGCTTCCCGCAGCACGGACTACGTTTTCTTCGAGCATTACTGAGCCGAAATCATTCGCTCCATGTAACAGGGCTAACTGGCCTATCTCAGGCCCTTGTGTAACCCATGAGCACTGGATCGACGGGAAATTGTCCAGGTAAATACGGGCGATGGCTAGGGTTTTGAGATATTCAACCGCGCCAACGGATGTGCCTCCCATCGGCGTGTTTTGGGGTTGATATGTCCAACAGATAAAACTTGTGAAATATCCAGGGCCTTGAGGAGGTCTACCGGGTTGGCCAGACGGTGGCGTACATATAGGTGGATTAATTCCACCCGCCAAACGACGGGCCAAGGCGCGATCCTGCAATTGACGGATCTTCTCTAGATGTTGTAGGCGTTCTAATTGGGTCTCAATATGCCCTAACATCATTGTGGCGGTTGAATACAGCCCCACCTGGTGAGCTGCATCCATAACTTCTAACCATTGAGTCGCAGTAGCTTTGTGCGGGGATATAATTTTTCGTACGCGGTCGACGAGTATTTCTGCGCCTCCGCCAGGCAAACTACCGAGCCCTGCCTCTTTAAACATTACCAGGATTTTATCAATGGGTAACCCGGTAAGCTGGCTGAAGTGGACGATTTCAGGTGGACTGAATCCATGCACGTTTATTGATGGGAATCGCGTTTTTATGTGGTTTAGGAGGTTTAAGTACCAATCAAACGGTAGGGAAGGATGATGCCCACCTTGAAGCAGGATCTGTGTGGCTCCGAGCTGGATTGCTTCTTGAATTTTTTGATCTAACTCCTCCATGGAAAGAACGTATCCGTCACCAGCGTCTATGTCGCGGCTAAATGCGCAGAACTTGCATCTTGTGACGCAGATATTTGTGTAGTTTATGTTTCGGTCTACGGTGTAAGTGACAATCCTGGGCCCAGCTCCTTCGTATGCCGACTTCGTGGCAAGTTCTCTACGGTGGTTAGCCAGAAACCCGAGTAATGGGAGTGGGAGATCGAACAAAGCATGGGCCTCTTCCAAGGGTATCCGCTTGCCCTCCCAAATCTGATCCAGCAAATGGGTGTTGGCTACATGAGCTTTCATCGAATGCCATGATCGCTGTGTTGTCCAATTTTGCACCAAACATGCGTTTGGATTGTGTGAATAATCTTTCTGGGCGATTGCGTAAAGCACGAATAGGCTGGGTTCACCGATAAGCGGTCCGCGTATAGAATGGGTTTAGATTTGCAGGACTGGCTATGTGCGTTGGGGTGGCGGAACCATGCAGTGGAAAGTAAAACGAGATGATTAAATATATTTTGGGAGCAAGACACCTCCGAATTGTGAGTAAACAAAAAGGCATTCTCTCTTTTTGGTCTGGACGTGAAATAACCTCCCTTGAGAGGTGAAATAGGACCCGCTTTAATTTGAGCTCAGGGCAAGATTTTTGACTACTTGAATGAGGGGTCTAGAATGGATAGTTTTGAGTAGTATGAAAACGGCCTACGAATTGATAATGGAACGCCTTAACAAGGAATCTCCGCTACCGAAGCTGACCGATGAACAGAAGAAAAAACTGGCGGAGATCGATAGTATGTACAAAGCTAAGATTGCAGAATTAGAGGTTGTGATGAAAGAGCAGATCGACCGTGCGTATTCTGAAGGTGACGTTGAGAAGGCGGAAGAGTTGAAACGCCGATTGATTGAAGGTAAGAAGAAACTTGAGGCTGAAATGGAGGAAAAGAAAGAAGCAGTTCGCCAAGGCAAAGCATAGGGTTAGGTTGATATGAAACCCGGATCAATGGTGATAGGTAGGGAACTTTAGTTGCCGCAAGGCTTCGTACAGTACGATTGCCACACAGTTTGCAAGATTAAGCGAGCGCGCATGAGGATTTAAGATCGGGATGTAAATCCAGGTATCTCGGTATTGTTCAAGTAGTTGGGGTGGCAAACCAGCTGTTTCCCGGCCAAACACAAGGTAATCATCTATTTGGTATTGGACTTGGTCGTAGGCTTTAGGACCGCCGCATTCCACCATCCATAATCTGGCATTTGACGGAAGGTTTTTGGCAAAAGTTGCCCAATTAGGCCAGCGGTGTATTCGTACCCAAGCCCAGTAATCTAGCCCAGCTCGTTTAAGCGAGGCATCATCTAGCTTGAAACCTAGAGGTTCTATTAGGTGGAGTGTCGTGTTGGTACAGGCGCAAAGCCTGACGACGTTACCTGTGTTAGGTGCGATCTCCGGTTGGAAGAGCACTACCTGCATGTACTGCTCGTAAAATGGCTGGGTTTATGCCGTCAATGGTTAAGGAGTTGTTCTTCTACCGCCTCACATAACACGTGAAACAAAACCTGATGTACTTCTTGAATCCTAGCTGTGTTGGTACTTGGGACGATGATTTCCACTGTGGAATGCCCACGTATAAACCCGCCGTCCTTGCCTAGAAAAGAGATTGTGTCCAACCCACGTTTGTTTGCCTCGATGATCGCCTTTAGAACATTTTGTGAACGACCGCTTGTGCTAAATGCGATCAACACGTCCCCTGGGACGCCGAATGCTTGAACTTGGCGAGCGAACACCTCTTCGAAACTATAGTCATTTCCGACAGCGGTGAGATATGAAACATTATCGGAAAGGGCAATCGCGGGGTATGGCGGTCTGTCTTCCTTGAACCGGCAGGTGAATTCCGCAGCCAAGTGTAAGGCATCGGCTGCACTTCCCCCATTTCCACATATTAGCAATTTGTGACCCGAGAGTAAGCTTTGGGTTACTACACTGATGGCCCTTATTCAGGGGGTCAGCAAGAGGACCACTGGCTTTGAGAAGCTCAATTAATTCGGCGTACGGTTTTTTCGAATTTTGTCATGGGTTTAAAACTATAGGCATAACCCAAAGCTCCGCAATTTAAAACCAGCAAATAGGACTTCCAGTCTGTTGTAAGCGATTTCCAGAGATAGGGAAATGTAATCCTTTCTTGCAAATTGTGGTGTGTTCTTGACAAGCTAAGACTAATGAAACCGGGAATAGTGCCGCGAATAAACCAGGTGGATAATCTCACTTTGCGTGTGATTCCGTTGCTGACGGTTGGGATAGCTTTTGTGCTTTACGTATTGACTCTGGATACGTGGGTGTCTTTCTCGAACGCTATCACCCTGGCGCACCTTAAAGGGTGGAATTGGGAGCCACAGCAGACGAATTTTATCCACTTTGTTTTATCATTGCCTTTAAAGATATTGCCTGTTAAAGCGGCGGGAATAGCCGGCAACGTTCTTACAGCCGCTATCGCTGCATTGATACTCGGTTTAGTGTCGTTGTCGATTGCCCTCATTCCTGTTGAAAACCCGGTAGAAAGCCCGCTTTTGAGTCGGCCTCAGCTTGGCAAGGCACGGTTTATATGGATTGGCCAGGTTATAGGGGCGGGGTTGTTAGGGGTGGAATTATCATTTTGGTTAAACGCCAGTTCTGACACGGGCTTTATGGTCAACGTACTGGTCTTGGCTGCAGTGATTTATTGCATCGTCCGTGCGGCGGCCGAAAAACACTACTATGGGTGGTTTTACCGAAGCGCGTTTTTAATGGGCATAGCAATGGCGAACTACTGGGCCACCATTGGGTTTTTGCCACTTTATTTGGTTGCGGTGTTTTGGATCAGGAAAGTGGGATTTTTTAGACCGAAGTTTTTGCTCAGGATGGCAGGGTATGGGCTGCTAGGAGTTAGTTTTTTAGCCTTTTTGCCATTGGTTAATGCGATTTTTGGTGCTACTGAGACCTCGCTTTGGCAAATGCTGAAACAAACAGTTGTGGGATTTAAAAATTCCGTGGTGTTCGGGTTTAAGATAATGTACTGGGGCAATAGGGAAGCTACCGTGGTTTTATTGTTAGTGACGGTTTTACCTGTATTGGTAATGGCTTTTCGGTGGCATGCCTTAGTGACAGATACAAGTAAACTTGGATCTAGCTTCGGCAATTTCATGCGACACGCTGTCCACCTATTTTTGTTGGTGGTGTTAGTGTCTGTAATGTTTGATCCTCCGTACAGTCCGCGGGCAGCATCAGCTTCATTTGGTGGATTGTTCCAGTTTTTAGGCTTGTATTTGCTATGTGCGATTGCATTGGGGTACTTTGCAAAATATGCGGTCTTCCTATTCCATGTAAAACCTGAGGAGCGTTTGGGACCGGTTCAGCGCCGAGTGAATTTTATCGCGGGTGTGCGAAAGACCATAACCGGAGCAATATTGGCAGTGGTTTGTATTGCGCCCGTGGTTTTATTTGTGAGGAATTTGCCCATCGTGCGTTGTGAGCACTTAAAGCTTGTGCCACAGTATTTTGTGCACCAAGCCAAATGTTTGCCGCGTAGTAATTCGATTGTTCTCGTGAACGATTTTTCACACTGGGCATTATTACAAGCGGCAGTGGCTAGTGTGGGGAAACGGGAGCCGGGTCCATTAGTACTTCACGCGCCTTCTCTTGAGAATCCGGCATATCTAGGTTGGTTACGAAAGCGATACCGATGGGTAAATCCACCATTCCCTTCGGAGACGAACCAGCTCCAGTTAAGGATGGCTCTGGTGCAGTGGCTTAGTGAGGTGTTGACGAATACACCGGTTTACTATGGTGAGTTCAACTTTGGCTATTACTATGAGGTTGCGTATGGGATGCCGCGAGGATTGGTGTATGAGGTGTGTCCCTTAGGCACGGACGTGGTTCCACCAGCGATTCCTGAACATATTGTTGCTTCAAACAATGTGTTCTGGGACGAGCTTGATAAGGTACTGCTCGACCCGTTGGTACGGATTGTATCCCAACTTACGAACCTGCCACCCGCACGGTCTGCTTTTTGGCAATTTGTTTCGCCCCGCCATTATTCGCAGTCGGCATTGCGGCTGGGTGTAATCAGTGCAAAGGCGTTAAACGCTTGGGGAGTGGAAAATCAGAAGTGTGGACAGGTAGCACGTGCCCAATGGTGTTTTAACCGGGCGCTTGAGCTAAATCCAATGAGCCTTAGTGCCATGGCAAACTTGGATACAAATCTGAGATTGCAGAAGAAGGAACAGTTGGAACTCACTGTTTCCCAGGAACACCTAGCATTGTTGGATAGGTATGGAAAGTTAGATACTGCTTTGAGCTACAATGGTCCGTTTGATCATCCATGGTTCACTCACCAAATAGGCATTGAATTTTGGTCAGGTGGATTACTAAAGCAAGCCGCCCAATCTTTTATACGTGTGACTGAACTGGTACCAGACAATCCGAGTGCGTACGTGAACCTCGCCCAGGTTTATAATGCCCTCCAATTTACTAATCAGGCACACCAGGTGATTCACAAACTTAAATCAGACCCCAAGCTACGTGAGACTTTGAAGATGCAAGTACATGTGATTCCTGAGTTAGAGATTCAGAATTGCATAGTTAGTGGTGTATTTTGCGGGGGCAGATCAAGTTTTGAGAAACGCGCTGGCCGAAAACCCCAATAACATCAACTTGCTAAGTTTAGGTGTTAACCTTTACATCATGTCGAAAATGTATACGAACGCACTGGAGTTGGTTGATCGTCTACTAGCAATTCAACCTACAAACGTTGTAGCCGTGATTAACAAGGGTTACTTGCTATCACAAGTTGGGGATCCCCAGACGGCCCTGGAATATTTTTCACAGGCGTTGCTTCTCCAGCCAAACAATTTCGAAGCGAGAGTCAATCGTGCGATTATATACCTGCAGCTTGGGATGTTGGATGAGGCAGAAAGCGATTATGCGCGTTTAAAACAGCTTTACCCAACGGCTGCCGTAGCTGATTATGGGTTAGCTGAAATCGCGTTAAGACGAGGAGATACGAACAAGGCAATAAAATACCTTGAGCTTTTCTTATCCAACACCCCTTCTTGGTCACCGGATGCGCAAAGCGTGAGGGAACGATTGAAGGAGTTAAAAGGTGCGTCGCAGTAGACAATAAGTGGCAGGGATGATTGATGCGAGTTGTTCACGTTATCACGCGGTTGATTATAGGGGGCGCCCAGGAAAACACAGTAATTACCGTATTGGGGTTATTGAAGAAACCCGGGGTGGAGGTGAAGTTAATCACCGGACCAACTAAAGGACCCGGAGGGGCAGCTTAGAAGAGAAAGTTTTAGGATATCCAGGCTTGTTAATTAAGGTACCGGAATTAGTCCGGCCTATGCACCCGCTAAAAGATCTCGTCTGTTTTTTGAAGCTATTACGTCTTTTCAGGGATATGCGACCCGACATTGTGCATACCCACAGCGGGAAGGCAGGGTTTTTGGGGCGAATGGCTGCACATTTTGCACGCGTGCCAGTAATCGTTCACACCATCCATGGCCCTTCATTTGGCCAGTTTCAAGGTCTCCTCCCGAATGTAATTTATTTGACGGCGGAACGTATTGCAGGTCGCGTCACTACCTTTTTTGTGTCAGTCGCAGACGCAATGTCGCGACATTACCTCGCACATGGGATCGGGACACCCGAGAAGTATTTGACTGTAAGGAGTGGTTTTGCCATACAGCCTTATTTGGAAGCAAAAAATGATCCTCAATTCCGGGCAAAGCTCGGTTTATCAAAAAACCGACTTCGTTGTAGGAAAGATCGCCCGGTTATTTAAGTTAAAAGGACACGATGATCTAATCACTGTGGCAACGCAGATTGTGCGGGTGAATCCGCAAGTCCGATTTTTATTAGTGGGCGATGGATACCTCAAAGAACGACTTCAAGGCCGGATCCGAGATTTAGGCTTGGAAAGGCATTTCGTTTTTGCTGGGCTTGTACCCCCAGATGAGATACCAAAGTACGTGGGAATTATGGATTGTATAGTGCATCTTTCTAAAAGGGAAGGTCTTCCGAAAGCCCTCGCACAGGCCTTAGCAGCCGGTAAGCCTGTAATTGCATACGATTGTGACGGTGCCGGTGAAGTGTGCATCCCTAATAAGACTGGTTTTTTGATCCAGCCGGACGATCTCGAAGGTGTTGCAAATGCAATACTTACTTTGGCAAACGACGCAGCATTACGCCTCCGATTAGGTTCAGAGGGGAGAAAACTAATTGTAGAGTGGTTTGATTCAGACAGAATGGTGGACACACTTTACGAGTTGTATCTCCGGTTGATGAGCCAAAAAGCTTAAAAGAACTCGCATGAAATTTGTATGGGCATACGTGGGATGTTTTCTGGTGAGTTTCATTGCCACAGCTGTAGTAATGCCAATCGTGGCACGCTTTGCGGTGAGATGTGGATTGATTGACGACCCTGGTGAAAGGAAAATTCATGGTCGGCCGACACCACTAGCAGGGGGGTTAGGGATTTTCACGGGCCTTACAATAGCACTCGTTTTGGGGTTGGTCTCAGGATACCTGGATCTTGCGGATTCGCTAACTGGAAAGGGCCGATTCCAAATCCCTGTGTTATTTGGAGGCATGACAGCAATGATGGTGTTAGGATTGGTTGATGATTTGGTTGAGTTGGATGCAGCTCGAAAGTTTGTATGCCAACTGTTGATCGCACTTGCCGTGGCAGCTGCGGGTATCCAGATCACAGTTTTTATCCCGAGCAAGCCCCTGAACTATTTGATAACAGTGCTTTGGATTCTAACGATAGTGAACACTTTCAATTTTAATGACAACATGAATGGTCTGTGTGGTGGATTAGGTTTAATAGCCTGCTTGTACTTTGGGATAGCTGCCCATTTAGCAGGTCAGCATAATGTGGCTTTGATAGCGTTCGCAGTGGTTGGTTCAATTGCCGGATTCATTCCGTACAATTTTCCGAAAGGGCGGTTGTTTTTGGGCGATAGTCGGTAGCCATGTAATTGGATTTCTTGTAGCTGTGTTAGCAATCATGCCTAATTTTTTACAGGCAAGAGTGGGGACATCCATTAGCCGTCCTAAAGCCAGTAGGGGTATTGATCGTGCCGCTTGTTGATTTGGTTGTTGTAGTTGCATTGAGGGTAAAGGCTGGCAAACCGTTTTACGTAGGTGATACCAATCATTTATCTCACCAGCTTGTCAGACGAGGGTTGAATCATGTCCAAGCGGTTATCTACCTGTGGATCGTGGCTGCATTTGGTGGCATGGTTATCTTCCTTTAATTTAGCGTGGTGCGTTTTTTGAAGGTTTTTAAATGGGCATTATTAACTCGAGAGGTTAAAGCGGAGGTAAAATCTTGGAGAGCCGATCGCAGTCGCCCTAGCTCACCGCTTATGTATGGAGGAGCGTAGCTGCCTCTAGGATTTATCCCCCCACTTTAGCTGGATCCTAATTTTTATCCAGAGAGTAGTTCCGTTGCGGCTGCGACGACATCCGCTCGTGCAAGCGACCCAACTAATTTACGTTCAAGTGCATTGTTTACCACTGGGAAGTGGCGCATATCCGAAGCCAGTACAATGGGCAGAACATCGGCCAAGTTTTGTGAAGGGGTTATTAAGGGGGGAGGGGGCCTCATTACGTCATAGGCTATTACTGGAAGATTTGTTTCCTGATTTAGGAATGCCCGAAGGTCATCCAGCGCGACGATTCCTATTAACTGATGGTTTGTATTTATCACGGGCAAGTAGCTGTGAGATGTGCTTAGAAACCGTTGCGCAATCTCAGTCAACGAAGCTGTCTCAGGTATCGGAGGTACAGGGGCACGCATGAGATCACCAACGGTTTGACGGTGGGGACTAACTTGGTCTGGTTGACCTGATTCAATAGGTATTCCCCGGCGTTTCAAGGGGGCTAGGTACACTGAAAATGGATGCAGTTTCCTAGAGACCCATACCGCAATCACGCATCCTACCATTAGAGCGGGCATTAACGAGTAGTTAAGGGAAATTTCAAAGATCATTATCATGGCAAACAGTGGTGCATGTGTTGTAGCCGCCAAAGCACCGCCCATCCCAACCAGTCCAAACGCAGACAGAGGGATCGGTTCGGCATGGCCAAAGTGTTTGAGAACCAATCCTAGAATGGTTCCGAGAGCGGCCCCTATAAATAATGTGGGGGTGAAAACACCGCCTACTGTTCCTGCGCCCACAGCTACCGCAGTAGCTATCATTTTTGAGACTAGCAATATAAATACGCTCGTTAGCAAAATGTCGGTGCTAGGGGTGGTTAGAAGTTTGTTAGTGACTTTGTAGCCGTTACCGCAGATTCCTGGTACGTAGATAGCGATGACACCCATTGCAACACCTGCGATAAGAAGTTTCGCCCATATCGGCCAATTTAGCCGACCAAAAATGGATTCTGAAACTTCAAGAGCTTTTAAAAATATGGCTCCAATTATTCCTGCCCCAACTCCTACCAGAATAAACCACGGTAGTTGGCTTAGGTGCATGATTTCCGAACCCCGGCACTTGATACCAAGGTTGGATGACCAAAAAAACTGCGGCTAACTATGGCTGCGATTACTGATGTCAATACAAGCGGCGCAAAAACATGCATTGAGAAAGTCCCCAAAATGATAGTAGCTGCAAACACAGCACCTGAGATTGGCGCGTTGAAAGCCGCAGCTATTCCGCCTCCAGCTCCGCACCCAACAAGTAATCGAAGCTGATAAGGTTGAAGTTTCAGCAATTGCCCAAATTTTGATGCTAGAGTAGCCGATAAAAGTACTACTGATCCCTCGCGTCCAATGGAAGCGCCACTACTCAAGCTGATCCATGAGGCTACAGTATTAATAAGTCCCCGACGTAAAGGTAAACGTCCATCTCCGGCCACCACAATCTCAAGGATATTAGTTGTAAGGCTACGCTTAATGAGCCGGAGCCCGAAATGTAAAGTAAGCCCCGCTACTGTTGCTCCGATGGTTAACACTGCAAACCGCCGGTACGGCTCGGTTTGTTCGGCAAGCGTTGCAGGGTCGTCTGCGACCCCCCAAAAAAGGTATGTCGTTGCTTCTAATGCCAGATGATATAAAAGATTGGCAATGCCACAAAAAAACCCCACGCCCCCTGCAAGGATAAAGTTTATGGTTTCTTCCGACGGTTGAACGCGTTGACGCAATCGGAGAAACTTCCGCCAATGTCTTCGGATTAACGATCCTGCAATTTTGTACAGTTTTTCGTACACGGGCGAAACCACTTTACTTTAACAAGTATATACTGCACCAGTGAAAACGATCCCACAATGTACAGGAGTGAACCCCCGCCATCTATTCGGGAATTTGCGGTAATTCCAGTGGGGTATTTCTCGGGAATTTCTTTTTGGTGGTAAAAAAATTTGGCGACCCGCGTACTGTTCGCCGAGGAGCCTTCTTCTTTTCAGGCAGGGGATGCCTGTGGGGGAATTTTACTAAACGACCAGCACGCGGGTCATCTTTTTTCCCACCACCAAAACAATATTATATCCACATGAAATTGTAAATACCGAATTTTTGGATATACGGGAGTCTGCGTAAATCCGCTTAGTATTACAATGGACAAGCGATTAAGTAGATTTTGGCCGCAAAAAGAAGGAAAGGGGCGAATGGCATCCTTTGGTATAGGGATTGCACAAAACCCCCAAGGTCGGTTACTAAGAGTCGGGGCTGAGGTTTTTACGGTAAAGGTTGTCAGGGATGACGGGTAGACAACACGAAGCTTTTCACTTCCATTACCTACCTTTGGAGCCTGCCTTATTGGCGAGGACTGTATGGTTTACAACTTTGCTTAGTTCTGGAGGCAAGGAATTTCCTAAATGGCCGTACCGTTAATTACTAGGCGGTGTTGGACTATGTTACCTCACCGGCATTGTGGCTAGTTGTAGCGCGATTTGTTTTTCGATTTCGTGTGCAAGGTCAAGGTTCGCACCACCAGTTAGTGTCCTCGCTTGAACGATTACTTGGGTGAGCTTCGGTTCGACCTGGTCCACGCGCACAATAACCTTGTTTTGTTCTATTCGTCCCTCGATTACACGGGCCAGGTTGGTTTGAGATGTTAATTGATTATCAGAGATCAGGGACCCATTAAGTTTTATCACTGCAAGAGTTGCCTCGCATACCTGCAGGAAGGGTCGTTCGTACATGCCTGTTACAGATGCGCGGGCGGGTGATCCAATGCGCAGGGCCCCTGTGGGGGTTGGTATAGCAACCGACCACCAAAATAGCTAGACAAGTTGAAATTAGAAGTGTGCGAAAATTGCATTTCATGATGCATAGTCGACACCAAAAACTTTATATGCGTCAAGTTTGTTTAGCGGGTAGTAAGGGTGAATCCCGTGGAGTAGGACATTATGATGGTGAGGGTGATAAGAGCCGTAGGATAGCTGCTGCCCAAGTGATTGTTTAGCATGTGGTCTTTGGTTTGGCGGGAAAAAATTGTATGGTTTGCGTGAGGCTGCCGNGATACAATGGATTAGGATGGCAATAGAACGGATATTAGCAGTGGAGGACGACGTCCAACTTTTGCGTAGCCTTGAGTTTTTTTTTGTCGTTCAAGGCGGTACGACGTCGTAGGGGTGGAAAGCATTGCTTCAGCAATGGACTATTTGGCCAGGGAGCCGTTCGATTTAGTNTTAGCTGATGTACATTTACCGGATGGCTCGGCGGTAGAGCTTTTGAAATGGATTCAGGGGCGAACCGTGAAGCCGATAGTGATTATGAGTTCTGGGGTGGGTACTGTGGACGAGGCNATCGAATGCATAAANTTGGGTGCGTTCGACTATTTGATTAAACCCTTTTCGAACCAACAGCTCGAGATTGCAATCCGAAAGGCAGCCCAATTCAACCATTTGATAAGTGTTACTCGGTATTATTCAGCTAGGGAGGAAGAGGAATATGAGCTTCTTGGGAGTAGTCAGGCAATGCAGGAACTTCGGACGCTTATTGCACGTGTAGCCCGGACGGATGCTACGGTTCTGATTCAAGGAGAAACTGGAACCGGGAAAGAGTTAATTGCACATGCATTGCATCGATTGAGTCCGCGGGCACATGGCCCGTTTATCAAGGTCAACTGCGCGGCTATCCCAGAGAACTTGATCGAAAGTGAGTTTTTTGGGCACGAGCGTGGCGCGTTTACGGGTGCGGTTGCTCGAAAAGAAGGTCGGTTCGAGTTAGCGCATGGTGGGACTATTCTTTTGGACGAAATAAGTGAGATAACCCCGGCCGTGCAGGTTAAACTTTTGCGTGTGTTACAAGAGAGGGAGTTTGAACGGGTCGGAGGTACTCGTACCATACGAGTCGATGTCAGGGTGATCGCTACCACCAATAGACGCTTGGAAGAATGCGTTCAGCGAAACGAGTTTCGGAGCGACCTTTTCTTCCGGTTAAATGTTGTACCGATATACGTTCCTCCACTGAGAGAGCGCAAGGAAGACATTTTGCTTTTGGCTGAGCATTTTATAAAGCGATATGCTCGAAAACATGGAGTGCGGATTTTTGGGTTATCAGAGGAAGCAAAGGCTGCCCTCCTTACCCACTCTTGGCCGGGGAACGTGCGGGAATTACAAAACGCTATCGAGCGAGCTGTCATTTTATGTGACGAGTCAGGGATTATACGCCCCCATCATTTGGGGTTTGTCCCTACAGTAGAGTTGCGAACTAAATCGGTGGCGCTTGGGCAAGCTTCAGTTCCTGGTTCCTCTCTTCCCGCGGCAGCAAATGAGGTGGACAAAAAGACGCCATCATCCGAAGAGAACATACCTTCTTTGGGTGAGTTGGAACGGCGGCATATTTTAGAAGTCCTAGCCAGATGCCAATGGAACAAGACTCAGGCCGCAAAGCTTTTGGGTATTAGCGTGCGGACGTTACGAAATAAATTGTTAGAGTACAAGCGAGCGGGATTTTACCAGGGGTCCACTGACGAGCAGAAAACCGATTCCCAGGAGCGCGGCACCTAAGGATTTTGTCCGAGAGGTAGAATTCGGTTTGTGGGCGAGTCATTTACTGAATTGCAAAGTGGTATCAAATGCTAAGAGCATGCCCATTTTAAAGATTTGTTTTACACCCGGCTGGTCATTGCTCCCTTATATGTACCGGTAATCGAATCCTACCGCTTTGGGGTCAAGGCAGGCAAATAGAGAGGTATATGCCACAGGGGTTACAGTTTGGGGTATCCAAATTTTGGTTGTTTTCTGGGAATGATTAGGCCTTTGTGTTTAGTTCCTTGTTAGCGTTTGAGCTAAGAGGATCGCTAGCAAATGCTTGGTTTCGTCTGTAGGCCAGTCCAGGTTGTTTACGACCCCTTGCAACTGTTTGACTACGTTCTCCCGAACCTCTGGAAGGGACCGAAGGATTTGAAGGTATCGATCGGTTTGCGCCTTACTCACGCTCTCCGATCGAGCCAGGGTTTTCTTTTTTAGCCCTTTTGGTAAAGTCATCAGTTTCTTTCATATGNCAGAGTATGACCTTCGCGATGGAATTTTTAATGTCTGTGATATTTAGCTATTTTTTAAATCGGCATTGGTGTAGCGACGCTTTAGTTAAAAAGTATTGGGAGGAAACTGGTTTTAAAATGGGATGCGGATTTCTGCCTAGTAGGACGGTAAAACATTATTCGCGCTGGCGGAGAGGGAGGGATTCGAACCCTCGATACGGCTTTTAGGCCGTATAGCGGTTTAGCAAACCGCCGCCTTCAGCCTCTCGGCCACCTCTCCACATCCGGGAAAACCAACGACCCAGACGGGTGAGATTTGGGGTAGGTTAAGTAATTGCCTACCGCCGACTAACCTGTGTCAAATCATTTCATGCACGCATCTAATTGACAAGAATTATTTCATGCGTGGTTGTTTTATATGTTAGAGATGCTGCATCGAAGAATACCGGACTGAGGTGTTTTTAGCCCAGGACCATATCAAATTGTTTGCAGTGTTGATTACTAAGACGTGGGATGGAACTTTATGCTCTTTAAGTCTAAAGGCTAATCAAGTCACGTTTACAGGTTGTTAAGGATATCCCGCACAGCTTGAAGAAAGATTTCCATCTGTTCAGGCGTACCAATTGTAATGCGCAAGTAATCGCGCACGGTCGGTTGGTCAAACCATCTAACTAAGATTTTTCGAAGTTTAAGCATTAGGTACCATTCTTGGGCAGGTCTCCCAGGCGGTTTAACAAAGATAAAGTTTGTTGCGCTAGGCACTACTTTGAATCCGAGGACGTTCAGGGTATGTGTGACCTGCTCCCTAATGGCGATTATTGTGTTTATGTTTTTCCGGTAATATTCGAGGTCCTCGAGGGTAGCTTCGGCCGCAACTTGACCTAGTCCGTTGACATTGTAACTGTCACGCACTTTATGCATCGCTTTAATGATTTCTGGGTGTCCGACGAAGTATCCCACCCGAAGAAAGCACAGAGAAAACGCTTTTGAAAATGTCCTGGACACAATTACGTGCGGGTATTTCAGCGCAAGTTGTAATGCGTTTTCAGGAGACAAAATCCGCATATGCCTCGTCGAGAATGACTATGCCTTTTGTTAATTTGCAAATGGATTCAAGAGTGGAAGTCTTAGCTGGTGTTCCTGTTGGCGCATTTGGGGTAGTAATATATGATAGTGCAGCATAGAAATTCCAGTGTTTGCGACGTTTCAGTTCCGCACTGTTAGGAAACGAAAANNCTGGATTCAAATCCACGGGTTTTTTCAGTGCCCCATACATATCGGCAAGCACGGGATAAAGTGAGTAGCTTGGCAGGAAATATTGGACTGTGTGGCGACCAAGGACTTCAGGAGGGGGAGATAGGGTTTCAAACGATTGGGGTGCAGGTTCAACGAACACGCGCACAGCCATTTCAAGCAATTCATCGGACCCATTGCCGATTATTATGTTGTCCGGACTACATCCATGGTATTTAGCAAGTTTTTCTCTGAGCCTGTCGGCGGTAGGGTTGGGGTACAGTCTGAGGCGGTCGTCAACTGCTGCTTTAACACATTCCAATACATGTGGGGATGGTGGGAACGGATTTTCGTTGGTGTTGAGCTTGATAAACCCAGATTCCTTCGGTTGTTCACCCGGCTCATACGGGTGAAGCTTCCGAATCAAGGGTCGAATTAACTTTGATGGTGTCCTTCTAATTCTCATAGTTTCACGAACGGGTGGCCTTCCTTTTGTTAGGCCTGCGCAGTTGCGAAGGATATTTTGTAAATCTCATTTGTGCTGATAGGGCATGATTTTGCAAGCCTTCTAATTCAGCAAGGATAGTAAGAGCCGGGAGTGCATTTTTGTAATGCCCGCTTTGAATAGTTGATAATGCTGGTTTTTCGGAAAAATTGCTCGATGGAAAGCCCTGAAAGGTACCGACCAGCACCCCCGGTTGGTAAAGTGTGGTTTGGACCGGCTACGTAATCCCCTAAAGCTGTAGGAGACCAAGGCCCTAAGAAAATCGCCCCAGCAGTTTTTATTTCATTTGCCACTTCGTTTGGATTCCGAGTCATGATTTCACAATGTTCGGGGGCAACACGATTGGCTAGAGCTATTGCTTCTGCCAAAGAACGTGTTTGTACCAGCCAAGTATTAGATTCGAGCACCTTTCCAAGCAGGGTGGATCGCGGGGCGTGTTTGATCGCTTTTTGGATTTGGGCGCCGACTTGCCTTAGTAGTTGGCCTGATGGGGTTAAAAGCCAAACGCGTTCGTGTCCAGAACCGTGCTCAGCTTGAGCCAAAAGATCAGCCGCAATGAATTTAGGGTTGGCTGAGTCGTCAGCCAAAACTAATAATTCGCTTGGTCCGGGGAGGAGGTCCACCCCTACGTAACCGTACAACAATCTTTTTGCGGCAACTACATAAGCGTTACCTGGCCCAAATACCTTCAGGACGGGTTTAATTGTTTGTGTGCCAAGGGCCATTGCAGCAATAGCTTGGGCACCGCCTATACGGTAGATTTCGGTGGCCCCAGAACTGCAAATTGCATACAGCAAAGTGGGATTGACCATGCCATTAGAATCACATGGAGTGCAGACCACGATCTGAGGACACCCAGCCTCCTTTGCCAGGGTCACGGTCATAAGAGCAGTTGAGATAAGTGGAGCACTGCCACCGGGTATATAGATACCCACACGTTGAAGTGGGTCGAATTTTTCGCCCACGTATGCCCCGTGTGTATTTTTAATTAACCAGTTGCGTGGAATTCCGCGCCTAGCGAAGCGGACAATGTTTTTCCGTGCCTCGTCTATGGCTGATTGCACGGATTCAGGGACTTGAATGCACGCGTTGAAGAGCTCAGCTTTAGTTACAGCCAACTGTTCAGGGGTGAGCCTTGCTTGATCGAACCGCGCGGTGAGTTCGATGATGGCCTCGTCACCTTTTTCCTGCACCAATTGAATTATTTCTTTTGTGCGTGATTCGATATCTTGGTCAAAGAGGCTGGACCGAGAAATTAGAGCTTGGATTTTCCCTTCGTAATCTTGGTCTGTGAATCGCACAATTTGCATGGCTGTCCCAAACCATACCAAAACGATTCGGTGTGGAAAGATCCAAAAAATTTCCGGTCAAAGGGATTGGTTGCAGAGCTTTTTAGAGTTGGCTTGCCAGTTTTGGTGACCTATTGCGAGATTGGGATGGCGATATGCATGAGGTCTCGGTCATGGAAAAAGTACATTTCGGAAGTAGAACGAGTTGCTCATGAACATGGGTTGGTCGTTGTAACTAAGTTTACTTTAAAAATCGGTGCATTGTCAGGGATTATCCCAGAGGCGTTGGAATTTGCGTTTCAGGGCTTACGGATGGGAACTGCATTAGAAAAGGCCGAAATGAAACTGGAGGTTGAGTTGGCGAAGTTTAAATGCACGGTTTGTGAGCGGGAAATTGAAGTTGGTGAGTTTGAGTATGTTTGTCCGGACTGTGGGGGTGCCTTAGCCATCATTAGTGGTACCGGTGACATACAGCTGCTAACCGTGGAAGGAATCTCACGGGAAAGCAGTGCCTTTAGGTGAACACCGTGTTCCCCTCCAATGGGCATGGTCAAGTTTGGTAAAAGACCTGGATGATTAGTGTAATTAGCGAACCCCTGAACGGTGGGTTTTATTTGTTCGGCGGTGAGGAATCACGATGCGTAGGACACTTATCTGTGAGGGGGGGTGACTTTGAAATGTATCACGGGGACAGAGGCTGGTTCGATTTGGTCAATAGGGCTGGCCCCGGGATGAAAGTTTAGGTTTTGAGAGTGGATAACTTTCGTGCAATTAAGGCTTTTCTTTTGCCCCGCGCTTTATACATTCTATCAGCCAAATGTACGAGCAAGAAGTAATTCAACGGTTGCAGGGTATTGACAAATCAGCTGCGGGTGCATTCAATCGCATCCACCACGGCTGCAGGCAGTGGTCATCCGACCTCCTGTTTGTCTGCGGCCGAATTGGTTGCCGCTCTATTCTTCTATCACATGCGGTATGACCCCAAGAATCCTCAATACCATAACAATGATAGGTTCATCTTATCGAAGGGACATGCAGCGCCGCTTTTATACGCAGCTTGGGCTGAAGCTGGGTTTATTCCGCCTTCTGAGCTTTTGAATTTACGAAAATTGACCAGTGACTTGGAAGGTCACCCAACCCCTAGGCTGCCTTTTGTGGATGTTGCCACGGGTTCTCTTGGTCAAGGTTTGAGTGCCGGGGTTGGCATGGCCCTCTGTGCCCGCCTTGATAATCTTGATTATCGTGTGTATGTGCTTTTGGGTGATGGTGAATGTGCTGAGGGGGCGGTTTGGGAAGCGGTTGCTATGGCAGGCCGGCTCAAACTGAGCAATTTAATTGCGATCGTGGATGTAAACCGACTAGGTCAAAGTGAAGCGACTGCGGTGGGGCACAATATAGAAGTTTACCAAAAGAGATTCGAAGCGTTTGGTTGGAGGACAGAGCTTATAGATGGGCATGATTTAGAGGAGATTTTGGAGGTATTAGATGCTGCAGGGTTGGGCGATCAACCCCTGGCCATAATAGCAAAAACAATCAAGGGCGCAGGCGTTTCGTTCCTGGCAGACAAGGATGGATGGCACGGAAAACCATTGTCCAAAGAAGAAGCTGAGCGCGCGATTGCAGAGCTGCAGCCTAAAGCGTGCTCGGCTGAGGGAATAACGATACCAGAACCGAATCGGTTGCCACCCCCTCGAAAATATTGCTCCAGCCTCTTATCCGCCCGTTTCTTATAAGAAGGGCGATATGATTGCCACGCGAGAGGCGTATGGTAACGCCCTTGTTCGCATCGGGGCAGTAGACCGCCGCGTTTGCGTATTTGATGCTGATACAAAGAACTCCACGTTTGCAATCAAGTTCTTCCAGAAATACCCAGAGCGGGCGTTTGAATGTTATATTGCGGAGCAAAATATGGTGGGTGTGGCTGTCGGATTCGCGGCGCGGGGGAAAGTCCCATTTGCGTCTTCTTTTGCGTGTTTCTTAACACGAGCTTACGACTTTATCCGGATGGCAGGGATTTCAAGGGCAAACCTGAAACTGTGTGGGTCACATGCAGGCGTGAGTATCGGGGAAGACGGGCCATCACAAATGGGGCTTGAGGATATCGCTATGATGCGTGCGGTGCCGGAGAGTGTCGTGTTATATCCTTGTGATGCAGTGTCGACCGAGAAGTTGGTCGAACAGATGGCTTTAAGGCGAGGAATTTGTTACCTCCGCACCTCGCGACCAAAGACACCTGTCATTTATGACAATGAAGAAGATTTCCCAATCGGTGGTGCCAAAGTCCTTCGCCAATCGGCAAACGATAAGGTCACAGTGGTCGCGGCTGGTGTGACAGTTTTTGAGGCGCTGAAGGCTGCAGACGTCCTGCAGAAAGAGGGCATTGGCATCACGGTTATCGATGCCTACAGCGTTAAACCTCTCGCGCGGGATGCTATTTTGGCCGCGGCACGTCGGACTAACAACACCGTACTCACTGTGGAAGATCATTATATCGAGGGTGGTCTAGGTGATGCTGTGGCAGGTGAGCTATGCAATGAAGGTGTGCGCGTTTATAAATTGGGTGTAACCGAAATCCCCCACTCTGGGAAACCTGAGGAACTTCTTGCAAAATACCGAATAGACACTGCAGCTATCGTGCACCTGGTAAAAGAACTGGTCAAATAAAGTCTGAGTCAATAGTCAGCTATGTTTGGCCGCCAGCCGAAAAGGCGTGGCGGCCATTTGTTTTTTTAAGCTGGTTCTGGGATTGAGAGTGGGCGTTCCAAGAGCTTGAGTGTTCCGAAAAAGAAATTAAGAAAATAGCAGGGCATTTTACAAATGCAAGTTGTATGTGTTGGCTTGGTCTCTAGGGAATGTGGGAATGGTATTAGGCTTCGAAGTTTCGTGGAATTCAATAGGGGCAAATGGCATTGGAATGCCCATGGGTAAAAGGTGTTGGAGACAACATAAGGGGGCTCAATGCAGTGGTAAAGTAAGCCTGTGATTTAGAGCGAAAGCTTGAATTGGATTAATGAGGAGGATTTCGAGGGGGGGAAGTTAAAGATTATTGGGCTTGTGGGGGGCTGGTTTCACGTTGCAAATGAATCCGCAAGGGGGAGCTTGGTAGGATAAATGAAAATTTCCTCGGCCTGTGTGGGGGACCGCTGTGCGTTTAAAAATCAAGCGGTGCAGCTTGGGTACATTTCTGAAATTTGTGCATGTAAAACGTAAGGGGGATCTTGTCTGGCGTTAGTGCGGTTAGGGTGACCTATAGCTGGATAGTTCAGAGGCGGTGCTATTAGAAAGACTGAGTGAACTTGGCGTTGTGTTCGTCTAATTGGGGCCACATATTAAGAAGTGCGCCCGTGATCTCTCGTTGTCTTTGAAAAACCCATGAACACTAGGGGTATAGGTGGTTTGATTCCTCTATGGAATATTCGTTGGGAATGTTGGACTTACGCCTCGTGCGGCAAAAAAAACTTGGCATTAGGGGGGCAAGGTGGCATTAGTATGCGTCTAACAGTCCTTTAATTGCGTATGATGCGAAAATTACTACGAACAGGTTTAACTTTTGGGTTAGTAGGATTGGCTTCGGCCTTAATGGCTAGCGAAGCTGATATACGTATTCCTGACCTTGCACCGGCTAAATTCGGGCCGGTTAGTGGGGTAACATTGTTATACCTAGGCTTGGTTATATGTGCCATAGGTGGGTTGTTCGGGCTGATCCAATACTTGCAGACTAAGAACCTGCCCGTGCACGAGAAGATGCGATCAGTTTCAGAAACTATTTGGCAAACTTGCAAAACGTATCTGCTTCAGCAAGGTAAGTTTTTGGGGATCCTATGGGCGCTGGTAGCGATTTGCATTATTTACTATTTCCTTGTATTGCAGCATGAGACGGTAGGCCGGCTATTGATTATCTTGATTTGCTCAATCCTTGGAATACTTGGTTCTTATGGGGTGGCTTGGTTCGGGATTAGAATCAATACGGTGGCTAACTCACGTGCAGCATTTTCTTCGTTACGTGGTAACCTGCTAAATACGCTTCTGATATCGTTACGTTCTGGCATGAGTGTGGGCTTGCTTTTGATCAGTGTAGAACTGTTGTTCATGATTTGCATATTGTTATTTGCTCGTGATTTGGCGGGCCCCTGTTTTATAGGATTTGCAATTGGTGAATCATTGGGCGCTGCTGCCCTCCGTATCTGCGGTGGAATCTTTACAAAGATTGCTGATATTGGGTCGGATCTGATGAAGATCATCTTCAAGCTTCCGGAAGACGACCCGAAGAACCCGGGAGTGATTGCGGACTTCGTACTGGGGATAATGCTGGTGACTCGATTGGGCCTACGGCTGTACGGTTTTGAGACTTATGGTGTGACTGGCGTGGCATTGATCGTCGTTTTTGGCACTGGCATTAGCACATCCTGAATTGCAGCCTCTCTGCGCACAATTGCTAGTATGGCTTTTCGTGATGCGAATTTTGATGATTGTCACCTCGCTAGTATCCTACTTTGTCAATTTGCGGCTCAGCTATGCCCTTTATGGCGATAAGAAAGATTTCAACCCTGAAGCTCCTTTGACTAACCTAGTGTGGATTACCTCATTGTTATCGATCATAATGACGTTCTTGGTTAGCAACTTGTTGTTGAAGCATCTTGACTCTCAATATCCAGGTCTATGGTGGGTTTTAAGCGCAATTATTAGCTGCGGTACGATCGCAGGGGCGTTGATTCCTGAATTCACCAAGATTTTCACAAGCACTCACTCAAGACATGTGCAGGAGATTACAAACGCTTCTAAACATGGGGGAGCTTCACTGAACATTTTGTCTGGGTTTGTTGCTGGGAATTTCTCAGCTTTCTGGCAAGGGTTAGTGATTTTAGCGCTAATGTTTTTAAGCTACAAACTCGCCACGTTTGAGGGTTCTCCTGTGGCCAAAATGCTTGGGCAATATGATTTTGCACCTCCGATTTTTGCCTTCGGACTAGTGGCTTTTGGGTTCTTAAGTATGGGGCCCGTGACGATCGCTGTGGACAGCTTTGGCCCCGTTACAGACAATGCTCAGTCGATTTACGAGCTTAGCCAAATTGAGTCGCATCCAAATGTCAAACAGGAGATAAAGGATACATTCGGTTTTGATCCTGATTTTGAAAACGGAAAACTATTGCTTGAAAAAGGTGATGGGGCAGGGAACACCTTTAAAGCTACTGCTAAACCTGTGTCTTATTGGTACTGCGGTGGTTGGTGCCACAACGATGGTGTTCAGTATCATAATGCTTTTGGAAGGGAAGTTTGGCGAAGTTGTTAAACATCTCAGTCTTGTCCAGCCTCAGATCATAATGGGATTGCTAATGGGTGGCGCGGTAATTTACTGGTTTACGGGGGCTTCTACCCAGGCCGTAGTGACAGGCGCTTATCGCGCAGTTGTGTACATTAAAAATACACATCAAGTTGGATGCGAGTCGTGCCTCAGTAGAAGATAGCAAAGAAGTGGTTAGGATTTGCACTGTGTATGCCCAACGCGGGATGATAAATATCTTCGTAGTGATATTCACAATGGCTTTGGGGTTGGCATTCTTTGATCCGTATTTCTTCGTGGGGTACCTGATTGCCATAGCCTTCTTTGGGCTGTTCCAAGCAGTTTTTATGGCAAACGCGGGTGGTGCTTGGGATAACGCTAAGAAAATCGTTGAAGTTGATATGCGGGAGAAAGGTACACCTCTCCATGCCGCCACGGTGGTGGGCGACACCGTGGGTGATCCATTTAAGGATACCTCATCTGTCTCGATGAACCCAGTGATTAAGTTCACTACGTTGTTTGGATTGTTAGCTGTGGAAATCGCAGTCAAGATGATTGAGAACGAGCATTTGGGGAAAGTATCGCCATGGTTGCGTATAGGTGTTGGGAGCGTATTGTTCATTATCGCGTTAGTATATGTGTATCGGTCGTTCTATAAGATGCGGATTCCTGAAGAGAGTGTGGGTTGAACAATTGAGTAGATGAGGATGCTAGGCCGCGTTCGAGCTCTTGTAGTCGAGCGCGGCCTTTTATTTTGGGGTAGGGTATTTAGGATTACATTTACCGTGTCTATGGTGCGTTCTTTGCTAGTACAGGAAAGTCGCCAGAATTAAATTTAGTGGCGACTACCAAAACCCAATATGTGCGGGCGATTGGTAAGTTTTATAGGATTAATCTTTTTCCTTGGCATGGCTTGGGCACTCTCGACGGATAGACGGCGAGTCCCCTGGCGGGTAATTGTTTGGGGTCTGTTGTTGCAATTTTCGGTGGCTTTGCTGATCCTACGGACTGAGTTCGGCCGTCGAGTATTTGATTTGGCTGGGGTGGCTGTACAAAAATTGGTTGGGTTTGCAAACGAGGGTTGCCGCTTTGTGTTTGGTCCACTTGCAGACAGTTCGGCTTTAGTTAAAAGCTTTGGACCTGAGCATGGTTACATAGTTGCGATAGTAATCACAGGTACTATTATCCTGGTGTCCACGATTTCATCAGTGCTTTATCACTGGGGGATCTTGCAACGCATGGTCCAGTTTGTAGCGACTATCATGCGTTATTGCATGAAGACAAGTGGTAGTGAAACGTTGGCGGCGGCAGCAAATATCTTTATGGGACAAACGGAGGCGCCTCTGCTTGTAAGACCGTATATTGGTCGAATGACACAAAGTGAACTGATGTGTCTAATGACGGGTGGTATGGCAACAATCGCTGGTGGCGTAGGCGCTGTGTATGCAGAGTTGGGGAGGCAGGCTGGGTATCCGGATATGGCAGGCCATCTTTTAACGGCCTCTGTGATGAGTGCGCCCGCGACGTTGTTGGTGGCAAAGCTTATGATGCCGGAAAAGGAACAACCAGAGACGACTGGGAATGTGCCTTGCTCGGTTGAACGCACCACTTCCAACACAATCGATGCTATGTGTAAAGGAGCCGCCGATGGGATGAAACTATCCATAAATGTCATAGCGATGTTAATTGCGTTTGTGGCAGTTGTCGCATTACTGAATTTTGTATTTCAAAAGGTTCAGGTGTGGTTAGGTTGTGCCTCGCCAATCACGCTTCAGACTGTTGTAGGTTGGTTAAACACGCCGTTTGCATGGCTAATGGGTGTGCCAGCAAAGGATTGTTTGGTGGTGGGTCAGGCATTAGGGGAACGCATCGTGCTCAACGAGTTTATTGGCTACCTGACGCTTACTAATAACGCGGCGAGTTTGACTGAGCGCGGTTTTGTCCTTGGAACGTATGCGTTGTGTGGATTTGCCAATTTCGGGAGTGTCGCGATCCAAGTTGGAGGGATTGGGGCCTTGGTACCCGAAAGGCGGGCTGACTTGGCTAAACTTGGGTTGAGGGCAATGGTAGCGGGGACTCTGGCCTGTTACATCACAGCTTGTATAGTCGGGATATTGACTTAAGTAGGAATTGTGATGACACAAGATTCCGAGAAAAATGCTGAGATTGGGGGATTGGCCGGGCTCGGTGGAACAGAACCGGCGGTATGCCCACCCGTTACGGTTATCATACCTGCTAGGCCCGGTCAAACCGATGTGCTTGCGGCTAGTGCAGCTGTAGAACTGGATTACCCTAGAGATCGATTGGAAATACTTATTATTCGGGGAACCCAGCCTTCGGCTCAGCGTAACCTCGGAATCCGCATGGCTACAGGTGATTTGATTTACTTTTTGGATGACGATTCGGTACCTGACGTGGGCAACTTGCGGCGTGCCTTGCAGTGGTTCCGTGAGGACTCTGTTGCCATCGTAGGCGGACCGAGTTTATGTCCAGCCGAAGCCCCATTTTTGGAAAGGGTATTCAGCGTGGTAATGCGGTCTTGGTTAGCTTTCGGCCCTAGTAGAGCCCGGTACATGCAATTGGGCAAACCGCGCCCTACAAGTGAAAAGGAGTTGATTTTGTGCAATCTGCTAGCGCGGAAAAAAGCCATTTTAGAGGTTGGTGGGTTTAATGAATCTCTGTACCCCAACGAGGAAAACGCATTGATGGATGAGCTGTCTGCTCGCGGATGGAAAATGATATACGATCCAGCCTTGGTCGTGTACAGACGTCCGAGACGCACCATTAGTGCATTCGTAAAAATGCTCTTTAGGTACGGTCGGGGTCGAGCAGAACAATTCCGCGTAAATCCTACCTTGAATTCCCTGCCCAATTTAGTGCCCCCATTGTTTTGTTTGTATTTAGTCTGTTTGCCTTTCTTGGGGGGGTTATTCGGCGGAATTTTGCTCCTTTATGCTGGGGCTATTTTGGGGCAATGGCTTTTGCTCTTACACAACACTCGGTTTCATGAGGCAACAGTGGCCTTACCCTTTATCCTGTTAACGCATTTGGTCTACGGCCTTGGGTTTTGGTATGGCTTGTTCACGAAGCTGCGTCCACCTTCTGGACTTATGGAATTTCAAGTGGAGCGAGTTTGCCCACCCAAACACTGTGAGTGACCTGCTGGTTGGCCGGGTGGGAAGTGTGACCATACTTTGATCAAGAGTTTTCCAAAAGCATAACACCATCGGTTTTGAACCATTCGGCAAACCGTGCGATTCCCGTCTCAATGGACACGGTTGGGTTGTATCCGATGAGAGTTCTAGCCCGGCTTATATCGGCGCATGTAACCGATAAATCACCAGGTTGGGGTGGTAGGTAATCTATCTTGGCTGGTCTCTCGAGGGCTTGTTCAAGCAGACGGACAAGATGCTCGATGGTAATCATATCCGATCGGCCTAGGTTTAGAATGTGGTAGCCAGTAAGCCTTTCCATACATGCAATTGTGCCATTTATTATGTCGTCAATGAACGTATAATCCCGGGCGCTTTTTCCTGGGTCGCCGTAAACCGGGATGGGTTTCCCTGTCCATATGAGCCTAGCAAATTTATGTATAGCCAAGTCAGGCCGCTGACGTGGTCCATACACGGTAAAATATCTTAACACGATGACATCCAACCCGTACAAATGGTGATATGTGTGGGCGAGGGCCTCTCCAGCTATTTTGCTAGCGGCGTAAGGTGAAGCGGGCGTTCGTACCGGCTCGGATTCTGAAAATGGTATCCGTGACCCGATTCCGTACACTGATGATGAAGACGCGAATATGAATTTTCTTACTCCCGTTAACCGGGCGGCCTCTAACACGTTAGCTGTGCCTTCCACGTTTATGCGTTGGTAGATCGCTGGTTTTTTAAGGCTTGGTCTGACACCGGCCTTAGCTGCAAGATGTACAATTACATCAAACTGTATTTGTTGGCACAGTTGGCAAAGCGCTTCAAACTCCAAAATGTCCACCTTTACAAAGTTAAAGGCGTTCCCGCACCGGTTGAGGATTTGAAGGTTGTACTCTTTAAATCGCTGTGGGTAGAAGTCATCCAAATTGTCCAGGGCCCACACATGATGCCCTTTCTGAATCAGTCGTTCGCATAGGTGCGACCCGATAAAACCTAGACCACCTGTGACTAAGATTTTCATTTTTGAAAGTGTATGAGGTCCGGAATGGCCAGTCTAGTGTTGGTTAGATTCGATTACTGGATGGCAAAAGCATATATCTTGCCAGTCAGTTTTTTCATGGTTACCTTCGCAGAGNTATTAGGGTAATGAGTGTTTTGGTTAAAATCTGCGGAATTACTAATGTAGAAGATGCGGAGGCTGCTGTGCAGGCGGGAGCAGACGCGTTAGGTTTTGTTTTTTTCCCTTCGGAGTCCCCGATTTGTGAAAATAGATACAGCCGCGTACATTGCACGAAACATTCCATCGCACATATGGCGGGTTGGTGTTTTTATTAACCCGAGTGAAGATTTATTAACGGACGCTATCGATGCGTGTGGGTTAACAGTAATCCAGTTGCACGGAGATGAGACGCCCGAGGTATGCAGCCAAGTATTGCAACTTGGAGTGCAGGTAATGAAAGCATTCCGTGTTAAAGACATCTCAGTAATGAAAGAGGTCGAACGGTACCGTGCCGATTACGTACTGCTAGATACGTATATGGAACATGCGTATGGTGGGACTGGGGCTGCTTTTAATTGGGAGATTGGGAGGGAAATCGTTGCCAAAGGCATGAAGGTATTTTTGGCGGGAGGGCTGACCCCGGAAAACGTNGCTAATGCAGTGCGAATCGTGAGGCCGTTCGGAGTGGATGTTTCTTCTGGTGTGGAGCACTCCCCNGGACGCAAGGACCCAGCTCGACTCAGAGCGTTCATCAGGGCTGCTAAATCGGTGGATTTGCAGAAAATATGAGAACTCATTTAATGCGTATTTGGGTTGATCGAATGCTGATTGGGACTCAATATGTATGGGTGAATGAATTCGTTAAGGCGCACTGAAGTACCTGATGCCCTTGGGCATTTCGGACCCTACGGTGGGCGGTTTGTTCCTGAGACATTGATGCAGTCCCTTGGAGGAGTTAGAAGCTGAATTTAAACGAGCACGTAATGATCCTGAGTTCGAGCGTGAGTTTAAATATTACTTGCACGAGTATTGTGGTCGTCCCACACCACTCTATTTCGCTGAGCGGTTGACGAAGTATCTAGGAGGGGCTCGAATATATCTGAAAAGGGAAGACTTACTTCATACTGGTGCTCACAAAATAAATAATTGTTTGGGACAAGCATTGATTGCTCGGCGGTTGGGAAAACGTCGGGTAATAGCTGAAACAGGGGCTGGTCAACACGGTGTAGCTACCGCTACTGTGGCGGCGTATGTTTGGCCTCGAATGCGTGATCTACATGGGTGCCATTGATTGTAAGCGGCAGGCGTTAAATGTATTCCGCATGAAAATGTTGGGAGCTGAGGTAATACCTGTGACTGCAGGTCAACAAACATTGAAGGAAGCTATTAATGAGGCTCTACGTGACTGGGTGACTAACGTTAGGACCACTCATTATATCCTGGGCACTGTCTACGGACCACATCCATACCCCGTTATGGTACGTGAGTTTCAGCGGGTGATTGGAGACGAAGCCAAAGCCCAAATCTTGGAAAAAAGAGGGAAAGTTTACCCGATTTGCTTATTGCATGTGTGGGAGGGGGGTCGAATGCAATCGGATTGTTTTATCCATTTTTGGAGGATGAATTTGTTCAAATGGTCGGAGTGGAAGCAGGTGGTGAGGGAATACTACCTGGCAAACACGCAGCTAGATTTCAAGGAGGATCGTTGGGAGTTTTGCAGGGTGCGCGTTCATATGTGCTGCAGGATGAGTTTGGGCAAATTCAACTGACTCATAGCGTAAGTGCTGGTTTGGATTACGCTGCTGTTGGACCTGAACATGCGTGGTTACGGGACATTGGTCGTGTTGAGTATACTTATGCTACTGACCAAGAAGCGCTTGATGCATTCCAGTTGCTTGCGCGTTTGGAAGGGATTATTCCAGCTCTAGAAAGTGCGCATGCAATAGCCGAGGTTGTGAAACGGGCTCCACGGATGCGCCCCGATCAAATAATAATTGTCAATTTGAGCGGCCGAGGTGACAAAGACGTGGCTCAGGTAGCTGAACGGTTGGGTACACGCTTGCCAAAGTAAAGTGGTCCACGGCCTTTGGGCCAAATTAATACCTCACCTGCTTATACCAATACNAAGTTTGAATGTTCTAGGGACGTCAAAATTGGTTACTTTTCGAGATGCTATCTTAAAGCAGGTTCGGTGGCAGTAGCGGGTTTTACGGGACCGTCGAACTGTTATAGGAGAATGGGACGAAACCCGTAGGTAATATAACAATAGAGGCGGTTGCATGGCCCTGTGACGTAGAGGTTGTTTGGGGACTTGCGACATTAGGAAGTTCTGGTTAAGGTGGCAACGCTTTATGGATCCGCATAGTTGGAATATGCAAGCACCACCTGTGATCTCAGGGGGCGAAAAGGAATATTTTGGAGTGGGTCAACGGTCCCAATCGCCTCCGCCACGTAGAGGTAAATTCCGTATACTTTTGATTTTGGCCGTAGGTCTAGGGTTAGTGTGGATAGTCTTGTTGTTAAAAGTGGTTGGTTCTGTTCTGGTTCCAAGATCGATAAGGCCAGGAGTAGGCGAAATTCGCTTGCGTGAGTATGTGATTGAGCCCGGTCCGGTGGCTAATCGAATTGCGGTAATTCGGGTCGAGGGCATCATAACACGCTCGTATGGAAGCGGTGTTTTGGATATGGTTGATTTAATCAAAGCCCAGCTTGATGCAGCTGGGAAGGACGCCAGTATCCGGGCTGTGATTTTGTCTATCAATTCACCTGGTGGTGAAGCGCTCGCAGCAGACATGATTAGTAGTTTTATTAAGAATTTTCAGGAACGCACGGGTAAACCAGTTATTGCGCAAATGGGTAGTATTGCAGCCTCTGGCGGTTATTACATCGCAGCCCCTTGCCGATGGATTGTGGCCCATAAGATGACATTGACGGGAAGCATTGGGGTGATTTTCGGCACAGTTAATTATCGCGGTTTGATGGATAAGCTTGGTTTGCGTCCCATGATTTACAAACGCGGTCAGTTCAAAGATATGCTTAGTGGAATGCGCGAGCCCGACTCAATAAAGCCCGAAGAAGAACAAATGGTGATTTCATGGTTGGATGAGGTTTATGAGCAATTTAAATCTGTGGTAAGACAAGGGCGAAACTCTGCTTTTAAATCAAGTGGTGGTCGGGCTTTATCGGAAAACTGGGAAGAATTTGCGGACGGGCGTATCCTTTCGGGGCAGCAAGCATACGAACTGGGTTTTGTGGATGAGCTCGGTGATTTTCAAGTAGCAGTTGCAAGGGCAAAGAAGTTCATAGGTGTGACCGAGGCTGAGGTGTTTGAGTACCGCCCAAGGTTTGGTTTACTAGCCATGATTGGTTTGGAGTCTCTCAGTCAACGACGGTCGATCACACTAGATCTGGGGATTAAGCTTCCGAAACTTGAACCTGGTAAGGTTTATTTCTTACCCCCACCTCTGTTTGGCTCAGCAAATTAACACTCACATGACCAGGAGATTTAGGCAATGACTCATCAACAACCTTTACTAATGTATGCTGATACTGAACGCGATGCAGACATGCTGTATGCAGTTGGGATGTTTGTCCCAGATCCCTTCATCTATTTACGAAAGCGGAAACACGCTTGGGTGGTAATGAGTGATTTGGAAATAGACCGTGCGCGGAGACTGTTGAAAAGATGCCGGGTTGTTTCTTTGACGCAGTTACAGAACGAGCTCAAAAAGGCCGGGATAACACACCCGCGGCCGGCAGAAATAATCATGCGATTGCTGAAGAGACTTAAAATTGATTCTGTATGGGTGCCTTACAATTTTCCTGTGGGTTTGGCAGAACAAATAAGACATTATGGGGTCCGTGTGCAGATCTTGGAACCGCCAACATTCCCTGAAAGGGAATGTAAATCCGCAGCCGAGGTAAAAAAGATCGAGGCATCGCTTGCAATGGCTGAAGTTGGCATGGGTGAAGCAATTCGGGTGCTGCGACAAGCCCGAATAGGGTCCGGGAACAGGCTTTACTATGGTGGTTCATTATTAACTGCGGAGCGACTTCGGGCTATTATTGAAACCGTTATTGTGCAGGCTAACGGGATTGCCACACACACAATTGTTGCGTGTGGGGAGCTAGGTTGCGATCCACACGAGGTTGGGCATGGCCCATTGTACGCCCACAAACCAATTATTATCGACATTTTCCCTCGATCTCAGAAGACCGGTTATTACGGGGATATCACACGCACAGTGGTTAAAGGGCGGGCGAGCGATGCTGTACGCAAAATTTATATGACCGTACAGCAAGCCCAAAAAAAGGCAATTGAAATGATGCGTGTCGGGACTCCAACAGCTGACATTCATTCTGCCGTGGTAGAGTTTTTTAATCTTCAGGGGTTTAAAACCACTCAGGAACATGGCAGGATGCAGGGTTTCTTCCATGGCACTGGGCACGGGCTAGGCCTGGAAGTGCATGAATCCCCGCGAATTGGTCCAAATTCTTCGGGTAAGCTCAAACCAGGCCATGTTGTTACAGTTGAACCAGGCTTGTATTACTCCGGTATTGGGGGAGTCAGATTAGAAGATGTGGTATGGATACGGCCCCGAGGTAACCAAATACTGACCCGGTTCGAAAAGGTTTTAGAGGTGTGAATGCCGTGTTAACTGTTGTTAATTAATCGTTTAAAGAACCAGCTGACTGTGGGTTCAAGCCCATCTCTAAGGTAATGGGTGGGACGATATCCTAGGAGTGTTTCCGCAGCAGTGATGTCTGCTTGAGAATGTCGAACATCACCAGGCCGAAAATCTTTGTACTCCACGGGCGGGGGTGTTAAGCCTGGTTTCAATCGCTGAGTAATTTCTAAAATGGTTTGGTATAGTTGATTTAGTGTGGTTTTTTGCCCGGTTCCTATGTTGAAAACGCGATTAATGGCAGTGTTTGAGTTCGCAAGGGCAGCCAATAGATTCGCTTGCACTACGTTTGCCACATAGCAAAAGTCTCGACTGGTTAATCCGTCACCATAAATTTCCACTTTGTGGCCTTTGGCTATAGCAGCAATCCAGCGAGGGATAACCGCTGCGTATGGACCATTTGGGTCTTGCCGCGGAACCAAAAACATTGAAATACCTCAACCCTATTGTTTCCAGGCCGTATGTGCGCGCATAAACACCTGCATAGATCTCGTCGATAAGCTTGCTAGCTGCGTAAGGAGAAAGAGGTACCCCAATCCTATTTTCGATCTTGGGAAGATTTGGATCGTCTCCGTAAACCGAACTGCTAGAAGCGTATACGAATCGTTTGATGCCTACGCGTCTGGAGGCTTCAAGCATGTTAATAAACCCCGTGACATTATTGGCATGCGTTCCCAAGGGATCCGCAATGGATCGAGGTACCGAGCCTAATGCCGCTTGATGTAAGACATATTCGGTTCCTTGACACGCGGCTAAGCACGTATTCAAGTCCACTATGTCGCCTTCAATAAATCTAAATTTTTTCCATTGCTCTCTTGTGACACGGGTTTGGATATCCTCTAGATTTGATTTTGACCCCGTGGAAAAGTTATCCAATCCCACGACGAACTGGTCCAGTTTGAGGAGTGTTTCCACAAGATGCGAACCAATGAATCCAGCTGCGCCTGTCACAAGCCATGTGCGTGGCTGTCGTCTAAGTTCCTCCTGCTAGTTTTTCGTACGCTGTCATGTATTTTTTTAATGCCTGAATCTTTGCATTTTTTAGGCCTCTTGAAAAGCCAGTTTAAGAACCATGTTTTTCCAGACGTTAAGCGGGTAAAGCCCGAAGTGAGTGCTTGCTTTGGTTTGACAAGNTCTAGATATAGGAAATGGTTTAGGGTTTTGACTTTGAGTTTCGTTTGGGTAGACTTGTGCTCAAGTCATTGGAAATGAACGCATCTTCAAAAGAAAGCCAGTTACAACACCTTCCGTATAAAGCTCCTCAAGGGAGACTTGGGGTATATGAAATGTTATGGAAAGTTCGGGCGGTGGAATTGATTAATTCCATGTACCCTGAGGTTAAAAGCCGGAAGGGTGTTCGCATTTTGGATTTTGGATCCGGACGAGGTGAACTCTTAAAAATGCTACGTGATCAGGGGTACGAGGTTTACGGGATCGATTTGGATCCGGAATGCGTCAAATTAGCAAGTCAATTTGGTCCCTGTGTGCAGGGGACTTATACTGACCTGAAACACCACTTTTCTGAGAAATACTTCGACGGGGTATGCGCGCTTCATGTTCTTGAGCACTTGCCTGCTCCTGTTGAAGCAGTGAAGGCATTGGCTTGGGTGACAAAATCATTTGCAGTATTTTCTGTACCGAATTTGTGTACTCCTGTGAGACTGGAGTACAAACGGCATATAAGGTTGCCCGTAAATGCTGGGCATGTTGTTGGGTGGGATTTTTCGCATTTCAAAAACTTCATCGAAGTTCACTGCGGGTTGAAAATCGTCAGGTTTTTGCCCGATGTAGTACAAGTTCCACACTTCAGTAATTTGTTATGGAAGCTTGGGGTAGGGGAAAAGATAGAAGCACACTGGCTTCCACGCGTTTTCCCTTACCTTTCCCACAGTATCACTGCCTTGTGTAAGATTCCTTAACTCCGATTAGTCACGCGGTTTAATTGAGAAAAGGAATTTTAGGGGCGTGGTATTGATTCCACGTAAAGCTTCGACTGGCCATCTCCAAAAGTTGTAAGCAAGGCCTAAAATTAAGGGGGGAAGGTATCACCGCACCTAAGTCGAGTGAAGTGAATTTAACTAGAACTACTGCTAGTATAACACTAGCAAGATTGGTGAAGGTAGTTGCCCAGAAAAATGGCATTCTATTTTCTGTAAAAATCAGTGTTGTGCTGAGCGTGAGGTTCAATTCGAAGAATTTTAGTCCAGCCATCAACTCAAGCCATGGCGAAGGCAAAAGGGTTTTGCCGGTGTGGTGCTTGGAAAGCAGAGGGGGTATGAGAAAAACGATAATTAGGGCTATTAAAATATAGGTGGTGAATTGAAGCCATACCCGCACTCGCAAGATTTTCTCCAAGGTTGAGAGGTCGCCTTTGATTCTGAGTTGGTTAATGTATGGCCATTTGACTTGAGTCCATGCCTGGGCTATGCTTGATGCGATGTTTAAAAGTTGATTCGTGAATCCATACATACCGCTGGTAGCTAATCCCATTGTTTTAAGACATACTAGCGTCATTGCTTGAGTGGAAAGATATCCACTAACCAGATGTATTCCAGTCCGCCATGTATTAGGCCAAAGTTGCAAAATTGTTGATTTAATTGCTTCTCGGTTCGCAGGAGGTATGGGTTTGGGGAGTTCTTTGAGCACGGCGATTCGTGAGAGAACCCGCTGTACCAAGCTCGAAATAATATTGGAGATCGGAAGGCTTAGCAGGGATGCTCCACCAATGAGCAGTCCTGCCAAAATTATTAAACGAACCATCATGGCCAATACAGTGTATTGTAAAGCTAATCGTACCCGGTTCATGTTCATTAGCGCGTTGTTCCACCAAGCAAGATAAATTTCAAGGGCTATGGCAATGATCATCAGCCCCCAAGCTGTCCAAGTAATGGTAGGGGAGGTGGTTTCTTTGACTTCTTTAATGATAATCCACGTACCGATTGTTGCGAGGATAGCCAAAGTGCCAATGGCAAACCAACGGTAGAGAAAACGTGTGGTGTTAAGAATCGTAAACAGAAGTTGGTAATTTGGGCCCTTTGCGTTTGGTTCTGGTTCATATCCTTCGGATAAGAGCCGGGAAGCTCCTGCCATCGCATAAGCAATCGCTCGGCCAAAATTGTGTACAAAACCGAAATCGATGATTGGTATAAGAGCCCAAAAAACTCAAGAAAAACAAAATACATGTCAAATTCCGGTTTTGGAAGGTAATGTATGACCAAAGGCAAAACTATGAGCCCGGAGGTCATCCGGAGACCGTTCATTAACCACGACCAAAACACGGAGGAGGAAAGCAGATCCTTTATTTTTAATCGGATTTTGCTAAGCATCGCTTCCATTTTTTGTGAGCTCAAATAGTTGACCCTACATAGCCAAGATGGTCAAGCTTGGTGAGCACCGTGGTGGCAGCAAGCCGGTAGATGTTTGACATGGTTTTTCCATCGCCTATTTGCTAGCTTTGAATGGATGCCTGAGTATGAATTGAAGTCGGTTACTTGGATCTCTCACTTTCCTATCGAATGGTGGGAAGGTACGCCCACCGAATTCCGGGATATTCCCAAGGGGCATCCTGCTGTCTGGCAAAGAGTATTATTAGGAGAATTCATGAGGGAGCACCCCGAACTAGAAATTCACATTGTGGCATTGCGGAAGACTTTTCCTCGGAGTTCTACTTATAGAGCCCAAAATGTAACCTTTCACTTGATTAAAACGGTGGGTGGATTGCGCGCACCAACGTTATTCTGGTACGACACTTACTTAATAGGGCGAGTGCTACGGAAGGTACGACCGCAGTTGGTGCATTGTTGGGGTACAGAATGGGGGGCCCCATGGATAGCTTATCGGCTAGGCTACCCGTTTATCGTAACCATGCAGGGAATAATCACTTGGTACTGCCGCGTCAGTCCACCTAAAAACCTTTACGGAAAGTTATATTTTGGCCTCAGCCAACTTTGCGAGCGTCAAATGCTTAGGAAAGCGATTCTTGTGACGACGGAGTCCAAATACGGGGTAAATTTCCTTAAATCAGAGTTTGGACTCACCAATGTTTGGCAGGCAGAACATCCACCAATAAAGCTATTTTTTCAGGTAGAGCGTCGGCCCCGTGTTCGGCCCCTTAAATTCGTGTTTGTAGGACGTGCAAGTCATTTAAAAGGCACCGACTTACTCCTGAAGGCGTTGGATCAGATAGTGGATATTGCGGACTTCGAAATTGTCCTAATTGGATCTCGGGAAGAACCATTTTTTAGCGAGTTGATGGGTAAGATTTCACCCAAGTTGAAAGGTAGATTGGTGTTAAGGGACGTTTGTACTACGGCTGAGGTGGCTAATGAGTTGGGTGAATCCACAATGTTGCTTTTCCCGACAAGGGCGGACACAAGCCCAAACGCGGTCAAGGAAGCGGCCGTCGTAGGCGTCCCCGTGGTGGCAACCCGTGTTGGTGGAATCCCAGATTATATTATCGATGGGAAAAACGGAGTATTATGTGAACCTGAAAGTGTGGAAGATTTTGCCCGGGGAATTAAGTCGGCCTTGTCAAATCCAATGTTTTCCAGGGGAGCTGTAGATCCTGAAACTTACAAATGGGTACGCGATTATCTTTCACCTGAGCGAATGGGACAACGGTTTTGGGAGGCATATTGTTTTGCAGCAAAAAAACTGGCGGGAACTGCTTAAGCCCTTAGCTTCAGACTAATCTGATAGCACAGCTATCGATGAGCTTCCACACCAGGATTTACACGTGAAGTTAGTGAGTGTGTTGCGTAAAGTGCGGATAGGTTTATTTTTCTTGGTATGGTTCATACGGGTTTAAAGCTCAGTCGCCTGTACGTCAGAATAATAGGGTGCGTGCAAGGGGTAGGGTTTAGACCGCAAGTGTACCGTTTAGCTGTGGAATCGGGGTTGGTTGGGTTTGTGAGAAACTGTGGCGCCGGGGTAGAAATTGAAGTGGAAGGTCCAGTCGCGTCCCTGGAGCAATTTCTTGCCCGTGTGGTGCATGAACGTCCAGCTAATAGCGTCATTTACAGTCTCGAAACACGATGGTTGGATCCAGTGGGTTATACCGACTTTAAAATTGTGGCGAGCAATGCGGCCGTTTCGAGTGAAATAGGTCTCTTACCTGACTTGGCTACATGTCAAGCATGTCTGAGTGAATTGTTCGATCCGTCAGATCGGCGATATCGGTATCCGTTCATCAACTGTACACATTGTGGCCCAAGGTACTCTATAATTGAACGCCTGCCGTATGATCGAATTAACACTTCAATGAATCGGTTTGCTATGTGTGAAAGCTGTGAGGTTGAATATCGAAATAGCGCTGATAGACGGTTTCATGCAGAACCCATTGCGTGTCCTAAATGTGGTCCCCAAGTAACCTTGGTAGATGCGGAGGGGATGGAATTGGCAAAAGGCGAGCAGGCAATAAAGAAAACTTGTGAGCTTTTGGAGCAGGGTAAGATTTTGGCCGTAAAAGGATTGGGAGGATTTCACCTAATGGTTAAAGCGGGGCAGGACGAGTCCGTGCGATTGCTTCGGATTCGGAAAAGGAGAGAGCTTAAACCTTTTGCAGTAATGTTCCCCAACTTAGACTCAATTAGGGCGGTGTGTGAAATTGGAGAGGCAGAAGAACGGGCGCTTACTTCAGTGTCGGCACCTATAGTATTGGTTCGCCGAAAGCCAAACCCCTCAATACATATAAGTTATGAAGTAGCACCTGGAAACCCATATTTGGGGGTTATGCTTCCTTATACACCTTTGCATCACTTGCTTTTGTATGAGGTAGGCGAGCCACTTGTCGCCACAAGTGGGAACCTTAGCGACGAACCGATCTGTATCGACCAACTGGATGCAATTGANCGGTTACGCGGGGTAGCAGACGCATTTCTAGTTCATGACCGCCCCATAGTTCGACATGTGGATGACTCCGTCGTGCAGGTTATCAATGGACGCGAGGTTATTCTGCGACGTGCCCGGGGATATGCCCCGCTCTCCGTTCCTGTCGGCATAGCATTGGATGGAACGCAAGTCGGAATTTTAGCTTTGGGTGCGCATCAGAAGAACGCAATTGCTGTTAGTGAGGGNCGACGGATTTATCTTGGCCAGCATATAGGCGATTTAGACACGGAACTGTCTGCCCAAACGTTTGCTCGCGTGATAGAAGACTTGTGTGATCTGTACCATCTTAAACCGCAGCTAGTGGCGTGTGACCTGCATCCAGGCTATTACTCTACAAGATATGCTGAACAATATTCTCGCCTTAAGGGAGCTCGGATCTTGCGTGTACAACATCATCTTGCTCACGTGTTAGGATGTGTGCACGAAAATGAAGCCCCGTTGCCGGTTCTAGGAGTTGCTTGGGATGGAACAGGATACGGGGCAGATGGGACAGTGTGGGGGGGAGAATTTTTATTGGTGCACCCGGATTGGGTAGTAGAAAGGGTNGGAACGATTAAGCCGTTTCGGTTGATCGGAGGAAGAAAAAGCCGTAAAAGAACCGAGGCGAGTGGCCTTTGCGTTACTGTGTGAATGTTTTGGTTCAAATTCATCCATAAAGCTGCCCTGTGGTAATCAGTTTGGTGGATTCACCGAGCAAGAGTTAGAGCTAATGGATCAGTTGCGGCGCCAAGGTGTTAATTCGCCTGTCTGTACCAGCATTGGAAGGTTGTTTGATGGCGTTGCCTCAATATTGGAGGTGTGTCATATCAATGCCTATGAAGGACAGGCAGCGATGCAGTTGGAATTCTGTGCAGATTGGAATTCCTCAATGGCACCTTATGACTTTGAAATGCNGCCTCGNGACAATGTAGCTAAGTTAGTTGATATTGATGGGCGATTGATCCCACGTGACGCGACGCGNGTATGGGAAATTGATTGGCGTCCCCTTATCCAACAAATCGTCAGCGAATACAAAATGGGGGTGTCGGTTTCTAAAATTAGCTTTCGGTTTCATGTTACCCTGGTTGAAATGATTCGAAGAATGGCAAAGTTGGTGGGGGTAAATCGCGTAGCGCTTGCAGGGGGATGCTTTCAAAATAGGCTATTAATAACTCTAGCATTGAAAACTTTGGAAGCAGAAGGGATTTCTGTTTACCATTCTCAACGTGTGCCGCCTAATGACGGTGGTATTGCATTCGGCCAGATAGTTGCAGTGTTACATTCCCTCCGTTAGATTTGTTTAAAGTATGTGTCTCGGAATACCGGGCAAGATTGAATCGATAGTTGGCACCGACCCACTCGAAAAAGTAGGGCGAGTCAATTTCGGTGGCGTGTTCAGAGAGGTAAGCTTGGCATGCGTACCTGAAGCAAAGGTGGGCGATTACGTGATCGTGCACGCAGGCATGGCAATTAGCGTTCTAGATGAAAAGGAAGCACAGGCAACACTTGAGGTTTTGTCACAGATACCTGCTGGTGGCGAGCTCCCAGCAAACTCAAATTTACCCGGCAAAAGTTAGGGGGTGGCATGCTCCAGTTTGACGCCAAAATAGTGTCTAACCATCTACTGCAGTCGAGTTATTATTTGCTTACCGTTGATGCTCCCGAGGTGTGTGAACTCGCAGCACCAGGCCAGTTTGCGCATGTCAGGATCCCAGGGTTTACCGAAGGAATTTTGAGGCGACCGTTTAGCATATACAAGGCGCAAGATGGGCAGCTAGCTTTTATTTACAAAGTGGTTGGTAAAGGAACAGCAAAACTTAGCTCAGCAAAGGCGGGGGAAACAATCAATTTATTGGCGCCTTTGGGACGTGGGTTCGATTTGACGTTGTGTGACGATGAGATACCAGTTCTGGTAGCTGGAGGCTATGGAGTTGCACCTCTTGCGTTTTTAGTCTCGGCGCTTGGACCGTACAGGGGTGGTTTGCATTGGNGGTAAAACACAGGCAGACATCCTATGCGTGGATGAATTCGATTCGATAGGGTGGCGTACCCTGGTGAGTACTGAAGACGGTTCGCTGGGGTATTGCGGGCTCGTTACCGAGGTTTTGAAAAACATACTGGGTGAGATGGGGGAAAAGATCCGCGTTTACGCTTGTGGCCCTTTAGAAATGTTACGTGCTATAGCTGAGATGACTGTTGGAGCAGGCATAAAGGCGCAACTATCTTTTGACCGGCATATGTGTTGTGGCGTGGGGGCTTGTTGGACATGTGTTATCCCAGTGAAAAAAGAGAATGGCTGGCAGTACTCTAGGGTTTGTAAAAATGGACCGGTGTTTGATGCAGAACTGATTTGCTGGGAGCGATTAGAATGAATCTTTCCGTTAAAATAGGATCGCTTACACTCCGCAATCCAGTTATGGTGGCGAGTGGTACCTTCGGGTTCGGAGTGGAATACGCAGAAATTGTGGATTTGAATCAGCTAGGAGCGATTGTGGTCAAAGGTATTAGGTCGGTGCCTGTCCATGGTAACCCACCCCCCCGCCACCATTTGAATTGCCATGGGGATTGCTTAATTCGATAGGNCTTCAAGGNCCTGGCGTAGACGGTTTTTTGTCNCGAGTATTTGCCTGCGCTTCGAGCAAATGACGTACCCATTATTGTCAATGTGTGGGGGGTTACTGTGGAAGAGTATGCGGAGGTGTGCGCTCGACTTGACTCCGCCGACGGTGTTGCCGCGATTGAGCTTAATGTTTCTTGCCCTAACGTGAAGGCTGGTGGTGCACAGTTTGGTGCCACCCTTGGCACACTGAAAGAGGTTGTTAGGGTGAGTCGCCAAAACACTCGGTTGCCGCTAATCGTTAAGCTGAGCCCAAACGTGCCGCGCATTGAAGATTATGCCCTTGCCGCGGAAGAGGCGGGAGCTGATGCAATTTCAATAGCTAACAGTTTTCCAGCAATGGCGATTGATGTGCGAACNGGTTTCCCTAGGTTGGGTAATATCACGGGGGGGCTTACTGGNCCTTGCGTAAAACCGATGGTCTTGAAACTGGTGTGGGATGCAACACGGGTAGTGCGAATCCCTGTAATTGGAGTGGGGGGGATCCAGTCCGCAAATGATGCGATAGAGTATTTAATGGCAGGAGCAACAGCTGTGGCTATCGGTACAGCAAACTTTTATGAACCGCAAACGGCTATACGCGTAGTTCATGGGATTGCACAATACTTGGCCGAGCACAATTATAACGATGTGCATCAGTTGATTGGCCTGACTCGTAGATTAATAGACAAGACTCAGTGAGTTCCTGACACTAAGATCAGTGTAATCATTCCCATTGGCAAAATGCGATGACCCATGCCGAGAAAATAATCATAAGTTTTTTGAGCAAGAACCCAAAAGCATGGTTTTCAAAGAAGGAAATAGCACGTCACGCAGTGCGAAGGGAAGAATACGAGCAGAATCCGCGTTGGGCTGACATCCCATTGCGCGCATTAGTGGGGCGCGGTATCGTTGAGGTGGATGAACGTGGGCTGTACCGATTGAATCCGAACGCGCAGATTTTCGAATGAAAAGGTAAGTGCGGTCAATCGTCTACAGCTGGCCGCCAGTCGATCAGTTCTAATTGAGGATAAGTTCTCCCCTCGTATTCATTTAGGGTGATAGTACAAGCAATATCAAATGCACCTGTAGGTAGGGTTTCACCATTTGAATCCCACCAGATTACCGGACAGCAAGTGTGCCCATCTGTAACCCAGAGTTTAGTATGGCGACCCTCAGAACCGATTCGGCGGGGTGGATGCGCATGAGTTAGTCGTCTGATCAAAAATTTTGGTTGGGGATTGCCAATTCCCCACGGCCTAAGTTGTATCAAACTCTCCGCAAGTTCCATGGTCACATCGCGCAGTGTTATTTCGGCGTCGAGCTCTAAAAGTGGAAGTAGTTGGTTGGTTGAAAGCTCCTCGGTCGCAATGGAGTTAAAAGTTTGTGCAAATTGGTTAACGTTACATGGGGTTATTGAAATCCCAGCGGCAGCAGAATGACCCCCGAATCCTACTAGTAGATGGCTGCATTTTTGAAGTGCTTTTACCAGGTGGAAACCCGGAATACTTCTAGCGGAACCGCGCCAATAGCTTCCCGCACCACCCATGATTACCGTAGGACGATAGAATTGTTGTAGAATTTTCGCTGCGACTATCCCAATCACACCTATATGCCAATGCTCATCCCCCAAAACGATCGCATAGTGACTTTGTGGGTCAAAATTATCTTTGAGCCGCATAAGGGCACTTTCGAATACCTGTTTTTCTATCTCCTGCCGCTGCCTATTCTGGATGTCTAATTGCTGAGCTAGGACATGCGCCCGGTGTGAATCGCGCGTCATCAATAATTCTAATGCATCCCTGGCTGTATTAAGTCGACCCGCTGCATTTAATCGGGGTGCAAGCAGAAACGCGACATCCCACGCCTCAAGTTTGTCTGAGGTTTGAGCGACTTGCTTAAGTGCAAGTATGCCAGGTCGTTTTGATTGGTTAAGATACATAAGCCCAATCTTAGAAAAAATTCTGTTTTCACCGGTCAGCGGTACTGCGTCTGCTATAGTTGCTAAGGTAACTAGGTCTAGGAACGACTTCAGGTCTATTTCGAAGGCGCGTGGTATGTTTAGTTGACGTGCTCGTTTAATTAAAGCGTGGCAAAATTTAAAAGCCAACGCCCCTGAACACAGTTCGGTAAATTGGCCAACCTTCAGCGGATCCTCAGAGGCAGTATTACGGTGTGGATTGATTAAGGCCAGAGCTTGGGTTGGTAAAGTGGCAACGTGATGGTGATCTATTACTATTACGTCAATTGCACGGTTCCGCAGCCAAGTGAGAGCTTCGGCGGAACTCGACCCACAATCGACTGTAATGATCAGGGAAGGATCGAACATTGAAACACATTTTTGAGCGGTTGTAATTGTCAATCCATAACCTTCCTCGATCCTCCGTGGAATGAATTGTTCAGCTTGGAGACCGAACATTCCCAAGGTTTCGCTTAAAATTGCAGTGGCAACTAACCCGTCCACATCATAGTCACCCACAATTGTGACTTTTTCCTGCTTGTTGATCGCTTTGAGCACCCTATCCACCGCGATTTCCATGTCGGGCAATAGGAACGGGTCCGAAAGAATCCCTAGCCGCGGGTTGAGGAAGGCGATTGCTTGTTCGGGTGTTGATACTTTTCTATTGGCAAGGCATTGGGCCAATATTGCACTATGATAATCACCCGGATTCGAATCCGACCCCATCAGTAACGTCACTGTTTCCGGATCCACATGGGCAATGACCCAACGGTATTTCATTCCGTAACTATTATAACCCTTGAAATTGTTGCGGCCAAAACCCTTTCCGTTGAAGTGTCTGTTTTACATCAACACCAGCGGCAAAACATCCTCCACCCTCGCTATTCCATGCGGTTGAGCTAGTTTTGCAATCGTTTTTTTAGATGTTTCTCGTGTAAAGTGGCTGCTATCGACATTATGATTGAGGTGGTCAAAATAGCCACGATTATTATCAGCGAGGTTGCCGTGGGAATTTTTACTTGAAACCATTTTGGAGGCGCATGGTGTGGATCCAGTAACATTTTTACCCCAATGAACGTCAGGACCAATGAAAGCCCAATCTTCAAATACCGGAAATAGCTAATGGCATTGGCAAGCAAAAAGTACAGCGAGCGCAGACCCAGTATAGCAAATACGTTCGAGGTAAATATTATAAACGGTTTATGAGTTATGCCAAAAATCGCAGGGATCGAGTCCAGAGCAAACACTAAGTCAGTGGTTTCTATAGTCAAAAGAACGATCGCCAACGGCGTGAAATATAACTTCCCATTGAGGCGGACAACGAATTGTTGTCCGTGAAACTCTTTAGTAAGAGGAAGGAATTTTTGTGCTAAACGCAACACGAAGTTACGTTCTGGGTGCGGACCTTCCGCACCCGATGTAACCATCTTAATTCCTGTAACCACTAGAATTAATCCAAACACGTATAAGATCCATGAGAAAGTTTGCACCAGCTGCCACGCCAACTGTGATCATAATTCCGCGCATTACAATTGCGCCTAAAATCCCCCAAAATAATACCCGGTGTTGGTATTGGAGCGGAACATGGAAATACGAGAAAATTACTGCGATTACAAATACATTATCCATCGACAGTGAAAGCTCCACAATATAGCCAGTGATGTATTCAAGCGCTTCTTCCTTCCCACGCCATTTGTACACAAGCAAGCCGAAAGCGACGGCTAAGGTTACCCAAAAAGTGTACCAAGCAAGCGCTTCTCCCCATTTAACTACATGAGCACGTTTATGGAACACACCCAGGTCAAGGGCCAGAAAAAAGATAATTACCGTCAAAAATATCGCCCAATGCCAAGAATGTATTTCACTCAAACCTAAAACCATTTTTTAAGTCTGAGGAGTTAGGGTGAGTTCTTTGCCTTCAACGGGTTGTATACCAATCGCAGGTCTTTGCCCCTTATGCCACCAGAACACTAATGTGCTGGCAATGTATATACTGGAATAGGTTCCAGCTATGATCCCTACAAGAAATGTGAATGCGAAGTCGTTTATTGCGCCCCCACCGAAAAGATAAAGGGCCAGGGTGGCTAGTAATACTGTGCCCGAGGTAATAATCGTCCGGCTTAACGTCTGGTTCACCGCTTTGTTTATGATTTCTCCAAAAGATCCAGGGATCCCTAATCGAAGGGCTTCCCTTATACGGTCAAATATGACTACTGTGTCGTTGACCGAAAAACCGATTACCGTTAGGAAAGCTGCCACTACTGGAGCACTCATTTCGCGTCCGCTGATGAAAAATATCCCAGCAGTTATGAGCACGTCGTGGACCAATGCAGCAACAGCACCTACCGCAAAGGAAAATTCGTATCGGAAAGCCAAGTAGATAAGAATCCCAAAAAGACCCAAAGCCAGTGAAATAATAGCCGATTGCATTATTTGAGCCCCTATCACAGGACCTACTATGTCAACAGAAACCAACTCGAGGTTGTACTGTGGTAGTTTTTCCCGAAGGGTTGATGCGACTTTTTCACTCAAACCTTCTTCGTACGGTAGTACCAATCGCAGTGTTTCCAAACCCGTTGAAAGATTCTTTTGAATAACTGGCGCTACCTCTTGCAGCCCCAAGGTAAAAAGGGCTTTCCTTACATCTGTGCGAATGTTATCCACGGTCTGGCCTTGAGGGTGAACAAAAGTATAAACCTGCTGAATGCCACCCAGAAAATCGGGCCCGAACGCTTTTTTACCCCTTGCCACTAAACCATAACCGTTGGTCAAAAGTATAATTGCGATCGACCCTATAAAGCACGGTCTTGCCCATCTTAAAAAGTCGATATTGGGATTACGGATGATATGGAGCATCTTAAGTGATTTCAACCAACCTTTGTCCAGGAGAAGCTCGAAGATGAGCCTAGTTACTACTAGTGCGGTAAATATACTTACCAGTATGCCGATAGTGAGCGCTACGCCGAATCCTTTGACAGGACCGGTTCCCTTGATCATAAGTAGGATTGAAGTGATTAGAGTGGTAATGTTGGCATCTAAAATGGTTCCTAGGACTTTCTCATAACCAGCCTGGATGGCTCCGCGGAGTGATTTGCCGCTAGCTAGCTCCTCACGAATACGCTCGTAAATGAGTACATTGGCGTCTACAGCCATGCCTATTGTCAATACAATTCCTGCAATTCCCGGCAGAGTAAAGGTTGTCCCAAAATAACACATGATCCCGAGCATGATGATTATATCAAGTAAGAGCGCTACGTTAGCGATCACACCTGCCAATTAAGTAATACACGAGCATGAACGCGCTCACTGCAATTGTGCCAATTATGGCTGCTCTTATACCGCTTTGAATAGTGTCTTTACCTAGGGTGGGATCAACTTCTCGGATTTCGATGATTTTGAGTGGNGCTTGGAGAGGATTCATCAGCACGTTAGCCAGTTCAATTGCCTCGCGAATGTCCATCGCCCCTCCACTTATTTCACCTGAGCCGTCTACAATGGGCTCACGNATTACAGGGGCTGAAAAGATTACACCGTCTAGCACAATCGCTAATTGCCTCCCGACATTCTCCGTAGTGACCTCTGCAAATAGCCGCGCACCTTCGCTGTTCAACGAGAAGACAACCCTTGGATTTCCAAATTGATCCGTATACGCATGAGCAGACTTAATGTACTTACCCGTGAGGCCGCGTTCAGGTTGCTTCTTAACTACGTGCGGTATTATCTCCTTTTTGCCGTCTTTATACCGTTCCTCATAAAGGATTTCATACCCCGGGGGAAGGTCGCCAGTTTCCAGGATGTGCGCGCTGTTGGTATGGACGAGACGCAATTCTAAAAAATGCAGCACGCTGGATTTGGCGCATTGCACTTTCCTTTTCGGCCTCGCTAAGACCGGGTAGCTGTACCAAAATCTGGTTCGCACCAACAGGTTGGATGATAGGTTCTGCTACTCCAAACCTGTCGACTCTCCGTCGAATAACTTCAACTGCTTGTGATAACGCCCGTTGTTGTAGATCTGCCAAGTCCACGTATGCTCCAGGTGCGTTGGTATGAATCGCAAATAAGGTGTTAGTATCAATAGCAACAACAAACGAAATCCCGCCTTGTAGGTCCAAACCTAGTTTGAACTTGCCAAGAGATTCCCGCTGAATCCTGTGTAAAATGTACCGATTGGGATCCCGTTCCCGCTTTATCGCATCAGCGTACTTCGGGAAATACTTTGAGATATCATTCGTACCTATCGCTTCTATGAGATTCTGGAAGTCCCGGCCTGGATACTGAGCTTGGAGCTCTCTGAATTTCTGTACTATTTGAGCAAACGTTTCGTCCTTGTTAACTGCGCGTCGAATGAACTCTTGTCCCAGTGGCTGACTCTTAGGAGGGTACATTTGATAAAGCGAAAAGGCCACTAGGACGGCTACCAAAACCCATTTCCAAAGGTGTCTTCTGCTCATAATACCAGAATTTTTCGTAGATTACTTATAACTTTCCTCCTTTGTTTGGGGCTCACCAGGCCGCTCTAAAAGATCACTTATTGATGATTTTACAATTTCAAATTTGCTCTCACCAGAACGAATCGTGACTGTGTGTTCTTTGATGGTAAGTATTTCCCCGATTATACCACTGCTGGTGACTACCTTATCGCGCGGTTTGAGGGAACTAATCAACTGCGCATGTTTTTTGGCACGGATCTGCTGAGGCCGTATTAACACTACATACATTACTACCAACAACAAGAATAACGGAAAAAATTGAAACGAATTGCAGGGTCCAGTCTGAAGTATTGTCACTCGATCGACCCTGTTGCGCCAAAGTCGCACCGCCCATAAAAAACAATTTTGTGATTATATCCATATTTCCCTGTCAAGGGCAACAAATGTAAGTCACTATTGTTATTTGGCAAGCAAGATAAGAGGCTATGCCCGGCAGATCAACCCCTTCTTGCGAAGACTCACAACCACGATGCATCAATTGCCAAGGTTTCGCCAGAACCGCAAGATGCCCCCGAGTCTAGTTGATAAAGAGGAAGCTTGCTGGTACATTTTAAGTCGATATGAGGCTGCTTCAAATTGCAAAACGCGTAACGCTGTTCGTCGTTGTCAACATTTTGGTGGTATTAACGATCGGTGTTTTGGTCAGCCTTACTGGGCTGGATCGATACCTGAGTCGGGATACCATAAACGGCCTATTAATCTTTTGTTTGGTTTGGGGGTTCAGTGGCGCGCTCATCTCATTGGCGTTATCCCGCGTGATGGCCAAGTGGATGATGGGGGTTAAAGTAATCCCCCCAGATACACGGGACCCATACCTACGACAGTTGGTAATGACCGTCCATGAACTGGCTCGGGCAGCGGGGTTGCCTGCAATGCCAGAGGTCGGTATATATGAGTCACCTGAGCCGAATGCATTTGCTACAGGCCCTTCCCGAGCACGGTCATTAGTAGCGGTCTCAACTGGGCTACTTGAAAAGATGACGCCTGACCAAATTCGTGGTGTGCTTGGCCATGAAGTAGCACACATCGCTAATGGTGATATGGTTACTATGACCCTTATCCAGGGCGTCATTAACGCGTTTGTATTATTCCTGTCGAGGATACTAGCATTCGTTATAGTTCAGGCTACCAGAGGCCGCGATTCCCGTGGTAATGACATCTTAATGTTCTTGTTGGTAATGGTATTTCAAATAGTGTTTTCATTGCTCGGTGCCATTGTTGTTTGCTGGTTCTCCCGAATGCGCGAATTCAGAGCCGACGCTGGGGGTGCACGCCTGGCCGGTCGGCAAAGCATGATCGATGCATTACGAGCCCTGCAACGGTTGTATGATCCCGAATTGGCTGCTATTGAAGCTCAACGAGCTCAGGCTTTCCAAGCATTTAAGATCTCTGGAAAACAAAGCAAGTTCTTGCGGTTGTTTGCAACCCATCCACCCTTGGGAGAACGAATTAGGCGCTTGCAACAGCTTAGGGACTGACCCGCGCAATTAAGGGAATTTCTTCAATGGAGATAGGTGCCGCCGCCATCGATTCTCTTATTAAGGTGTCCCAGGTTGGTTGGCGAAATTAATTGGTCGAGAGTGGGGAATTCGTGCTGCTCATAGCCTCAATTACCGTCCCGGGGGGGAATATCATCTGGGGCGAAGCGTCGAATCCCACCAACTACCACAACACCGCCGTTGGGTTCTACACGAAGCCGTGGTCGCACATCTCCATATTCGTACGTCTCGCGACGAACTAAATCACCCTCGTGATTCAAAACACAGTAAGAAAATGTTCGACTTGAAGTTTGAAAAAGTACATGAAGGCGCGCCCATTTATCGATTTGTACCTGTGGGTTTCCAAATGAAACCAGTGGACCTAAAGGGAATACCCTGTAAACATGAGTTCCATCCCAGCTTTCTAAACGGAAATATAGCTTTAGTTGTTTCAGATAATTCGCCTGTTGAAGTGCATACTTCCGCATCTCGGGAGGTGCATTCGTATCAAAAGTGGGCACCCCAAATTCTTGCTCCCATATTTTGCGCCCCTCTATAATGTCAAACCAGATGGGAGAGGCAGTATATTCTTCACCCCATTCCTTTATACGCACCGTCGCAGTCACAAGATAACGCCCGGGCCTGACAAGTTTAAAATATGGCCGCAAGTTAATCCTTTTTGTAGCTACTTGAGCGTTTTCAAGCTTAAAGGCGCCGCTAACTGGAATTTCGTCGAGTTTTTCCACTATATAACCGTCACGCGATTCCACAGAAACCTTGAGCCATTCTTGGTCAGTTCCCAGCTCGATAGTGCTTCCAGACCTGTTGTAAATGCGGACGGAAAGCCAAATGTCTTCCGCAGGCAGAAATTGTTCTTGAGGCAGTTTCAGTTCCACGGTTATCTGCCCTAATAGCTTGGTGGATATCAACGAAACCACTAGAACTAAAATTGTGTGCGTTCGCCAGTGCATCAATATGCAACTGTACGCTTAATCGATTCACCCATGCAAGTCTCAAACTTATGGTTTTCCACCACCCCCCGTGAGTGCGAAAACTAACCCAAACCCCCCCTAAAGTTTCCCCGACACCTCACTTGCACGGTCAGAGTATAAAGCAATTGTAACAAGCTCACAGTTAACAATGGGAAACACGGGGTGTCTGCTGACATTTTGTTGTCATACGGTAGTCTTCAGGAGAACAGCAGTACCCCGGCAACGAAAACAGATTACCAACACGCACCGGGTATTAATTGTCATTTGTTTATGGCCACTCCAACGTTTGCATTTCTTCGTTTTACAACTCTCGCTCGCGGAAAGGCGTTTCACAAAGGATAAACATTATACGGTTTTGAGCTCTAATTGAGGTTAATTAGGCGCCTACGAATAGATGACGGCCTGGACCTTGTTACCTTATAAGGGCAAGGGGCGATACTTCGGTCAGGGTCGTGGTGACAAACCTCGTTTATTATAACGCTAGTGCTTATAGGTGACATCCCACAGCCGCGGGTTGGTCATGATAACGATGAGGCGAAAATCCATCCTTACCATGTCAACTCGTTGGGCAGAGGCATAACTTGAGATATGGCTCAAATACCCACGTCTTTTTGGAAATAGACCAGAGTTGCTAGAGTCCCAGCATAACCGATTTTAGGACTTCAATGCGTGAAATCCATCGTATATTTAGGCTTTTCAGCATGTCATTTCGGCCTGAAGACCACAGAAAAACTTTCCCACTAAAAAGTAATGCGGCCCGAGAATTGGAGATACAGTTAATCCTCCGGTTTAGGGTCACGATTCATTAGTTCAAAAAGAGCGGTCCTTGGATCTTTCCCCTCGTAAAGTATGGAGTATACCTGGTCGATAATCGGTGTGGATACATTGAACTTCCTTGCCATACGGTACGCTGCCCGAGCCGTTGGATACCCTTCTACAGTAGTGGGATAGCTTTGAATGACGGACTGGACTGATTCACCTTTGCCAATTCGCTCGCCAAAGGCTCGGTTGCGACTAAGTTTTGAAAAGCATGTCACCGCTAAGTCACCAAGGCCGCTTAGACCATTAAATGTGTCGCCCATCGCTCCTACTGCTGTGCCTAGACGACGTATTTCTGATAGTGCGCGAGTTACCAGAGCGGCTTTTGAGTTGTCTCCGAAACCCAATCCATCAGAAATCCCCGCAGCAATCGCAATAACGTTTTTTAATGCACCTCCCAGTTCAACACCTAAGGTATCTTTACTTGTATAGACCCGTAGATAGTTCGTCCGGAATAGCTCTTGGGCGAAACGCGCTGCCTCCTCATATTTGCTTGCGGACACAATTGCAGTAGGAATTTGTTGGGCCACTTCAATTGCAAAACTTGGACCTGAAATTGCCACGTGGATAGCTCCTGGTACAACTTCTTCCAAAATCCCCGTCATTGTAAGCCCAGTGTCATATTCTATCCCCTTAGTTNCNGAAATTATGTACTTATTGTACTGAGTGAGCCATTTCGCACATTGCCTGAAAGCCGTGGATACCACCGCTATTATAACCACATCCGATTCGCTGATCAGTTGATGGGGATCGTACGCAACTTCGATACCGGGATGGAGTTTGATCCCTGGCAAATACTTCAAGTTTTCTTTATAAGTACGGATTTGATCAAGCGCCTCGGTACATTTATCCCATAAGATTACTTTGAGCCCTTTTGTAGCTAGGAGATTCGCCAGGGCTGTCCCCCACGCACCTGCACCTAAAAATCCNATCTTCATTGCTTTTTACTTACTCTGTCCTCNTGTTTAAATGTGAGTTCTTTGCCTTGAAGCAACCTATAGATGTTTGATTTGTGACGGACAATTACAAGTAGGCCTATGAAAAGTGCTGCCACACGAATGGATTCACTATGCGGAAGCGTTAAAACTACTGCAATTAAGACAGCAACGCTAGCCAATGATGCTACCGAGACTATCCGAGTTAGCGCAAATGTGCCTATCCAAACAAGCGCTGCTATTAACATGCCTTTGGGGCTTAGGGCCAAGAAGGCACCTGCACCCGTAGCTACACCCTTGCCACCCCTAAATTTGAGCCAGCATGTGTACGAATGCCCTATTACCGCCCCACCGGCCCCAATAAGTTCGTACCATCCGGGATCCATCCCCGCACTACAACTATGCGTCACAAATAATGAAGGAATTGCCTTTGCCGCAATAAACCCTTTCAGGCCGTCTACCAAAAACACTAAAATTGCCGCGGTTCTCCCAAGCGCACGGTATACATTCGTTGCACCTATATTCCCGCTCCCCACACTCCGCAGGTCAATCCCACGACTCTTCCCAACTAGGTAACCTGTCGGAATAGACCCCAACAAGTACCCAAACAAAAATATTAAAATGACATAACCGATTTTCACAACAGAACGAGTTTAACGCCAGGATTTCCGCCTGGGCAAGAACCCTTTGGACTACACATTCCCAAAATTCTGAACGCGATCAAATTGCCTTACAACTTCTCTTAACGTAACGGAGATGACTTTTAGGGAGTGATGTGTAATTGTAGCCCCCTAGTTTGCTTTTCGTACCAAATTTGGGAACGTGGATACAGCCCAAGGCTTAATATCGGTGAAACATAATTCTTCATCCGACATTGGTTATTAAATTCATTTTCCATTCACCGCACACTGACCCCAATTCTAGGCTTTAAAAGGGATTTTGGACAAGGAAGCATCCGCACTTCTTGTGTCCAAGATCGTATAGCTCCACCCACCCTATTAAAGCTAAGATCTCAAAACACGAGTTTGCTTACCTTTGACAATGGAAAGCCGAGAGTCGAAAGAATTTTCCATGCAATGTAGCCGCGCTTGTGAGAGCGCCGATATCATAGATAGCTCATACTTGAAGCGGAACATTGGGTTTAAGGGAGGTTATATTGCTGGGGCTTTGGTGGTGATGTGCCAAGGAACCGGGCGCCTTTTAAATCCGCCGTCTTACGACGGCGGCTACAGGGAAAAATCTGGTAGCCGCCGACGTGAGTCGGCGGATAA